>ENA-OREN01001105-OREN01001105.1-marine-metagenome-genome-assembly--contig:-NODE-1105-length-33355-cov-4.106467_pt1 | contig 33355 bp, 31 predicted proteins | sample MGYA00248624_ERZ508555 | MGnify/ENA primary metagenome ERZ508555 (study PRJEB26222, sample SAMN06267773) | marine metagenome | isolation source: Saanich Inlet, British Columbia, Canada | place...
TCCCCGTACGTTGAGCCCTGTAGAGCATGGTTTGCAGGTTTCATCGGTAAGCAAAGGCGCTCGAAAGATTATCGAGGAACTCAAAAGCAAGGGTTTCCAGGCCGAACTCGTGGGCGGTTGTGTCCGAGATTTGTTGCTCAATAAAATTCCCAAGGATTTCGACGTCGCGACTGATGCGACGCCCGAAGAGGTTCGCCACGTTTTTGCTCGCTCTAGAATCATTGGACGTCGATTTCGAATTGTGCATGTGCGGATGGGTCGAGAGGTAATTGAAGTATCAACTTACCGCGCATCCTCTGAGCGTATCGATCCGAGGGCGGATGATGATTCGTCTTACAGTGCGTCTGGGCGCATTCTGCGTGACAATGTGTTCGGCACTCGTGATCAGGATGTTGTTCGTCGCGATTTCACGATTAATGCGCTTTATTACGACACTGAATCCAATACGGTGACTGACTATGTTGACGGATTCTCTGATGTCAAAAAACAAGTTTTACAGTTCATCGGTGATCCAGCGCGACGCATAGAGGAAGACCCGGTTCGGATGCTTCGTATTGCTCGGTTTAAATCAAAGTTAGATCTTTTTGTTGATCCAGTTTGTGAGTCGCTTTGTCGAGAATCTGCCTACCTATTGCGTCAGGTGCCTCCCGCCCGTTTATTTGACGAGATCTTGAAGCTTTTCCATAGCGGCTTTGCGGTCAGGGTCTTTTTAGAACTCCGGTCGATGGGCTTGTTTTCGGAATTATTTCCCGAAGCCGATCGCGTTTTTGACTCGAGCGATATTCATCCCGACTCGGGCATTGTTTTTAAAGGACTGGAGAATACGGATCGCCGAATTGATGAGGGCAAGCCGGTAATTGCCGCCTTTCTTTTTGCTGTCCTACTTTGGCGCTGCGTGTCGAGACGGCTTCGGTTAAGCGAGTCGACAAAGCCGGCGAGTTTGATTCAGATGCACAATGCGGCTATTGATGTGCTCGGGCGGCAGATTCAGCGCGTTGCTATTCCGCGCCGGATCTCAACGGTCGTTATGGATATTTGGGACATGCAGATTCGTCTGGAAGCGCGCCGTCCTCGAACCGTAAAGCGTCTGTTGGAACATAAGCGATTTAGGGCGGGATATGACTTTTTGTTGCTCCGATCACAAGCGGGAGAAGTAAAGGTAGAAATTGCGGATTGGTGGACAAAAATTCAGGAAGCTAATGACGAGCAGACCATTTTGATGATTCAGTCTCTGGGGAGTCCAAAAAGCCAGTCAAAGCGCCGTCGGCGACCCCGTAAACGACAGTCTAGGAAACCCTCGGAATGACTAGCGATAAAGGTTCGGTTAATGCTTGGATCGGTCTCGGTGCTAATTTGGGTGACCCACAGAAGGCGATCCAATCCGCGCTTCGCTTGCTGGTCAGTAAATCTGGCACCTCGGTTACTGCGGTGTCATCTTTTTATCGCACAGCACCCGTTGGGTTCGATGATCAACCGGATTTCCTCAATGGAGTTGCCCGAGTCAAAACAAGTCTAGGTTCGGGCGTACTTTTGGAGCGATTACTGGAAATTGAGGCAGAAATCGGCAGAATTCGGACGAGCGAGCGATTTGGTCCTAGGGTTATCGACCTTGATCTTCTTTTGTTCGGGGATCAAATAATCGATAGCGACGTATTATCGGTTCCGCATCCCCGCATGCAACTTCGTCGATTTGTTCTTGAGCCGCTCGCGGAGATCGAGGGCGAGATGGTTTTCCCGGGTGGGGTTACCTTGAGCGCCTGCCTTAGGGATTGTGATAATCAAGAGGTGGCTCGAGAAGGCATCATTGATTTCCCCGAAGCAAATTAAACGAAGGCCTCAAATTTGCCCGACAATGGGTTAAAATATTGCCTTCTGAAATGGTGTTTTATTTCATTTTTTATCCTTACGAGTGATCGCTTGGACATAATACTCAATCATGAATTCTCAGCCTGAAGCGGGCAAGATTCTGTCGGGGATGCGTCCAACAGGACGTTTACATCTTGGCCATTATCACGGCGTTTTAAAAAACTGGGTAAGGTTGCAAGAGCGAAGTCAATGCTTCTTTTTTGTGGCTGATTGGCATGCATTGACGACGCATTATGATGACCCCAGTGAGATGGGCACCCATGTTTGGGATATGCTGGTCGATTGGTTGGCGGCCGGCGTCGATCCTGAGCGAGCCACTCTATTTATCCAGTCCCGAGTCCCTCAACATGCCGAACTTCACTTGTTGCTTTCGATGGTGACACCGTTGGGCTGGCTTTTAAGGGTTCCAAGCTTCAAGGATCAGCAACAGAAATTGAAAGAACGGGATTTGGCAACCTACGGCTTCTTGGGGTATCCGTTGTTACAGAGCGCTGATATTTTGATGTATCGCGCGACTGGAGTGCCCGTCGGGGAGGATCAGGTTCCTCATGTGGAGCTAACCCGTGAGATTGCTCGAAGATTCAATCATATTTTTGGGCGAGATGGCGCTTTTGAAGAGAAAGCAGGCGAGGCGGTTAAAGGGCTTGGTAAGAAGCTCGCCAAGCAGTTCAGTCAAGCGAGAGGGCGGTGGCAACAAGAGGGTGATCAGGAAGCCTATGATCAGGCCTTAGCGGTCATTCAGCAGTCTGTAAATATATCGGCAGAAAATAAAGAGCGACTCGTCGGTTTTCTGGATGGGGGAGGTCGCGAAATTTTACCGGAGCCGGCGGCATTATTAACACCTGCTGCTAAGATGCCGGGGCTTGATGGCCAGAAGATGTCAAAATCTTATAACAATACGATACAAATGCGGGATGATCCTGACAGAGTCAATTCCCGTTTGATGTCGATGCCTACTGATCCCGCTCGGCAGCGGCGAAATGATCCGGGAGATCCCGAGCGTTGTCCAGTATGGGAGTTGCACAAGATCTATACCGCCAGCGACACACGTGAGACGCTCTCGGCCGGATGCAAGAGCGCGGGCATTGGTTGCGTGGATTGTAAAAAACCTTTGCTCGAAAAAATACTTGAAGAGCAAGCAGAACTGCAGGATCGCGCCAGACCGTTTGAGCAAAATCCTGGCCGAGTCCGCGAGGTGATTGAGTTGGGGTGTGAACGGGCGCGTGAAGTCGCGGAAGAGACGCTTAATGAAGTACGTTTAGCTGTGGGAACAAAATATCAATGAGTAGTAAAACGGTCACTAAAACCGACCAGGCGCATTCGTTGCAGAACGCTACGGCGGTTGTTGAGGGAAAACCCCTGGAACAATGGCCGAAAGATCTTTATATCCCTCCTGAAGCGCTCGAGGTGGTTTTGGAAAGCTTTCAGGGGCCGCTCGATTTATTGCTTTATCTTATTCGAAAGCAGAATATCGATATCCTTAATTTGCCAATTGCAGATATTACGCGCCAGTACACGCATTACATCGATCTTATGCAACAGATGCGTCTTGATCTTGCCGGAGATTACCTTGTGATGGCAACGATGCTCGCCGAAATCAAGTCACGAATGCTTCTTCCGCGCCCGGATCCGGATGAAGAGGATGAGGATGACCCCCGTGCCGTACTTATTCGTCGACTTCAAGAATACGAGCGATTCAAGAATGCGGCAGAGAGTCTTGATATGCGGCCTCGACTTGAGCGGGATCTCCATCTGGCTTATGCCGCTGTGGAAGACCCTGATCCGCCCAAGATAGTTGTGGAAGTATCACTGGATGACTTGGTTGCGGCAATGCGAGTGGCAATGGTGGCTGCGTCACGTCGGCAGCATTTGCAAATGGTCCCCGAGACTTTTTCAGTTCGCGAACGGATGAGCCAGGTTTTGGAGCGTGTTCGCAGCGGTGAATATGTTGCACTAGGAGATTTTTTTACGCCTGAAGAGGGTCGAATGGGTCTAGTTGTTAGCTTTATATCAATCCTCGAACTGGTCAGGGACGGTATTCTTTTAGTGACCCAAGCAGGAGAGTTTGCCCCTATTCACGTCAGAGTTAAACCTTCATGAAAGTTAAACCCGAGATGGTCAGCGCTCTTGAAGCGGCTCTTTTTTCTTCTGAACGTCCATTAGGTGTTCGGGAACTCTTAGCGCTTTTTGACAAGCGTACCAAGAAAGAATCTATTGAGGCTGGGATTCGTCAATTGCAGGAAGACTACAAGGGGCGAGGAGTCGAATTGGTGGAAGTGGCTGGCGGCTTTAGATTTCAAACTCATGTCGACCATGCGCCGGCCCTTCGGATACTGCGGGAGAGGCGTCCACCTCGTTACTCTCGAGCGCTGCTTGAAACCCTTGCCATTATTGCCTATCGGCAGCCGGTCACTCGTGGCGATATTGAAGAAATTCGTGGCGTCACAGTGACGACTGAAATTATGCGGGTCTTGATTGAACGTGAGTGGATCACACAGTCCGGAACGAGAGAAGTGCCGGGGCATCCCGCGCTCTATGTCACGACCGCGTTGTTTCTTGAGTACTTCGGACTCGATTCGATTGGCGCGCTGCCGACATTAGATGAGGAGCGACAATTGGTGGAAATTGCGAAAGAGCTTGGTATTGATATGCCTGAATCTTTACAGATAACAGCGCCCCTGCCGGAGGATGAAGAGGGTGTTCAAGCGAGTGACGATTTTGCTGACGTTGCTGATCTTGAGGATGCAGAGGAAACCGCAAACACCAGTCAGCTCGAAGATGGCGATTTAAATTTTAAAGAGGACAGCGACAATTCGGATGAGGCAGTGATTAAGCGAGTCGCCGTAAATTCGGAATTTGACTGAACGGATTCATAAAGCGCTAGCGAGAGCGGGTCTTGGCTCACGCCGAGAAATTGAAGCGTGGATAATAGAAGGCCGCGTTATCGTTAATGAACGCCCAGCGGTGCTTGGGCAGCAACTTACTTCAAACTGTCGGGTCGTCGTGGATGGCGAGCATGTTCGGCTTGCAAGACAATCGGCTGCCGCCGGGCAGGTGCTGTTGTACCATAAACCGATCGGTGAAATTTGTTCTCGCAGTGATCCACAAGGTCGGCCTAATGTTTTTGATAGCCTGCCCCGACTGCGCGGCAAGCGTTGGGTGTCGGTTGGTCGTCTCGATATAAATACATCAGGCTTGATGATATTCACCACTGATGGTGAGCTCGCCAATCGACTCATGCATCCGTCGAGCGAGATGGAGCGCGAATATCGTTGTCGCGTGCGCGGTAATGTTTCCAGTGAAGCGTTAAGTCAATTACTTAAGGGCGTCAAACTAGACGGTCACTTGTGCCGCTTTGAATCAGTGATCGGGAAGCCCGGCACGGGCGCAAATTGCTGGTTTAGAGTGGTCATCAAAGAGGGACGTTATCGAGAGGTTCGTCGAATGTGGCAAAGTATCGGATGCTCGGTTAATCGACTGATTCGCGTTCGATATGGACCATTTTCCCTGGATCATCGACATCAACCCGGGGAGAGTGTGGAGCTGGGAGAGGATTTAAAAAAGCTCTTGATTCGAAGCATTGGAAGAAAACCAACGCTTCAAGCGGAGAAGAAGACCGGTCAGCCCAAGCGTCTGCGAGCATCCTCAAAAGGTCGAACAAGAATCACAAAAAATCGACGACAAAAGCCAAGAGTTTAAACAAAGCAAATGTGGCGCTCGAGACGGGGCAAGAGGGCTAGCGCGCTAACGGTCTTTCTTTGGATTTAAATGGGTCGCGTCGCCGTTAATCCGACCCGTAAAATTAAACGCTTTCCCGAACCCCTTGATCCATTGTCCACCCAGAGGCTCCAGGGAAAATATCTGAAAGTCAGGAAGCGTGCTCAAGGTGTCGATAATGTCTCCGAAGCGTTCCGAGAATCTTGGAATGAGTGTTTGCCACTCGGCAGTGTTTTGGTCAAATCGTCTTGTCGCGCATTGGAACTGTAACCGCCGGCGCGCATAAATTTGAACGCACTTGTCTTCGTTCTCAATAAAAAGCAGCGTTGCGCGAGAGTCGCGAATTAGGTTTGGAGTGTGAGCCGAGAGATGGCTGGCTAGAATATGAAACACACCATCATGATCGATATACGGAGAGTAGCTGAGATCGGGCGATCCATCTTGGTTTATGGTTGACAGCAATACTGATTCAAAGTCCGCTAAAAAAAATTCGCACTCTGTTTTTAGTTTTGTATCGAGACTCATAGTTTTCTACCGGATAGCGATTTTATGTATTAAACCGAACAAATCCATCTTCAAGATCTGATTTCAAATCATCAATATCTTCTAATCCCGCATGGATCCGGAGAAGCTGCCCGCCTGTCTTCCACTGGGTCGCGGTTCGATGGCGCTCCGGATAAGCAGGAATCATTAGACTCTCAAATCCACCCCAGCTGGCTCCAATTCCGAAAAGTCTCATTCCGTTGACCATATCCAGCAAGCACTGGCGCGACTTGGGTTTAAGAACCACACCGAAAAGTCCCGAAGCGCCTAGGAAATCACGTTTCCAGAAGGCATGGCCGGGATGGTCGGGTAATGCGGGATGTAGCACTTGTAATACTTCATCTCGGCCTAAAAACCATTCAACTAGCGCGATGGCATTGGCTTCATGGGACTTTAATCGGGTAATTAAGGTTCGCGTGCTGCGGAGGGTGGAATAAGTATCGTCTGGCGCTGCAGTTTGTCCAAAGAGCCGATGGGTGCTTCTTACTTTCTCAGAGACATGCTCAGCCGAGACAATGATGCCCATCATGACATCACTATGTCCGCACAGATATTTGGTCGCGGCGTGAATTGAAACATCGACGCCATGGGCGAATGATTTAAAAAAGACAGGCGTCGCCCAAGTATTATCAAGAATGGTAGTCACTCCGTGCGCTTTGGCAACCGCCGTAATCGCGGGAATATCTTGTACTTCAAACGTTAGAGATCCAGGTGACTCGAGGAAGATCACTTTTGTGGTCGAGCGGATCAAAGCTTTGATATCTCCACCGATTAATGGGTCGTAGTACTCGACGCTCACGCCAAGATTCGTCAAATATTCATCGCAGAAAATTCGATTAGGCCAATAAACATTATCCGCGATAAGCAGATGATCTCCCGGTCTTAAAAAGGTCGCTAACGCAATAGATATCGCAGCAAGGCCGGAAGGCAGTAGCACTGCATCATGGCCACCTTCTAGATCGGCAACGACAGTCTCCAAATCAAAAGTGGTGGGCGTCCCCAGCAATCCATAGACAACTCGATTCTTGTTGGCTGGGTCGTGCCGTCTCTCGAAAGCATCCACATCTGAATGAAGAACGGTAGATGCTCGATAAACGGGTGTATTGACAACACCGTGATGATCTTTTGATGAGCGCCCATTGATGATTGCACGAGTTTGCTCGCTTAGATGAGTCGGATCTGGATGTTTTTTCATAATGCCGATATTTTAGCCGGTGTGGCGCTATGGTTTACGTTGAGCTTTAAGGCTTGTCTGGATGTTTTTTATATTCAAGAAGGCTAGAATTCTCAACTCTACAAGTGGGGAAAGCAAGGATCGAGAAATGACCGAAGTGAGCCGTGACTGGTACGACAGCTATATGATGCCTAACTATGCGCCGGCACAAATGATTCCGGTCAGGGGCGCTGGGTCTAGAGTGTGGGATCAGCAGGGACGTGAGTATATTGACTTTGCCGGCGGCATCGCGGTCAATTCCCTGGGTCATGCGCATCCCAAGCTTGTCGAGGTGTTGACAGATCAGGCAACCAAGCTCTGGCATACCGCAAATGTCTTCGCAACGGAGCCGGCGCTTAAGCTCGCCAAACAACTGACAGAATTAACTTTTGCGGATAAGGTGTTTTTTTCAAATTCAGGGGCTGAAGCGAACGAGGCAGCGATGAAGCTCGCGCGACGTTACGCTTATAACCATCATGGGGAGCAGAAAGACCGCATTATTGCATTTGAAAACGCATTTCATGGCCGCACATTATTTACAGTAACGGCAGGTGGGCAAGCTAATTACCGAGAGGGATTTGGGCCACTCCCCGGTGCAATTGATCATTTACCGTTTAACGATATCGAAGCACTAGAGAGTGCGTTTGATGACAACGTGTGTGCGGTAATTGTTGAACCTGTTCAGGGCGAAGGCGGTGTGATTGCAGCTGAAGGCGATTTTATGTCGGCAATTCGGCGCCTATGTAACCGTCATGATGCACTGATGATTGTCGATGAGGTCCAATCTGGCGTCGGCCGAACGGGGACGCTATATGCTTATGAACATTTTGGTATTCGACCTGATATTTTGACGACCGCGAAGGGCATCGGTGGCGGGTTTCCTATTGCCGCAACGCTAGCAACCAATGAAGTTGCCCAATCGCTTCAAGTGGGCACCCACGGGAGCACGTGGGGTGGTAATCCGATGGGATGCGCTGTTGGCAGCGCGGTTCTTGACATTGTAAGTGACCCCGAAACGCTCGCAGGGGTTGGGAGGCGGCGGCAGGCATTAGAGGAAGCCTTGATGCAGATCGGTTTACGCTATGGGGTTTTCGATCAAGTACGGGGAATGGGTCTGTTAATCGGTTGCGTTCTTACTGATGCGTGGAAGGGTAAAGCAAGAGAGTTTCTTCAGGCCGCCCAGAGTGAGGGCGTATTTATTTTGGTTGCCGGCGCAAATGTACTTCGTCTGGCACCATCACTTCTTATCTCTTTTGACGAAATCTCTCAAGGAATGGAACGTCTTGAGAAAGCGGTTCAGGCCGTTTGCGCAACGAACGAATCGAGTTCCACAAATAAAGACGGTTAGCCCGGAATCGTATCTGCTGTTACTTGATTCTCTCGTTAATGCTAATCTGGATAACGCGTGGGTCAGCCATTGAGAAAGTCTGACTAAGTCCGACAATATCACCGGAAGTTTTCGTCGCACTTCCACTCTTTGAAATGTGCGCGCCGATCACGAGTTGTGGGTAACTCGACAGGGAATTGCCTTCTATCAAACGGTCACCATCGTTCAGCGTGATAACTCTTGGGAGGGGCAATGCGCTTAGTCGACGTGCCGCAATTGGCATCGGCGGACCGTTGGGAACTTTGACGAAGACGAAGAGCGTGTCGTTTGATCTAATGGAGGCAATTAATTCAGCCGGCACATCGACCTTTACTTCGATAACCGAATCGGTGGCAGAGGTTTGATCCTGCGTTTGGCGAATTCGGGCAATAACTGCCTCTACCTCGATACGAACGTCCGGTTCATTTGCAACCATGAGGAGTAGACGATTAAAGACTTCAAGTGCTTCATCTAGTCTTCCACTCTGCTCTGCGGCGATACCATATAGCCAGAGACCCTGAGGTTGGTCAGGACTAATGGCAAGCGCTCTTGTGATGAGTTGCTCCGCTTCTCCCGCCAATATCCCATCCTGAGTCATCGCAATTGCGTCCGCGAGCCGAATGAGAATTTCAGGATTATCGGGCTGAAGTGATCTCAGGACGCGGTAGGCTTCGACAGCCTCTGCGTATCGGCCGGTTCCCATAAGAGCATTTGCCAGGAGCGTCCATCCTCGGACGTCGTCCGGTCGATCCTTTAGCTGTTCTTTCATCTGGGCCAGCATAGTGTCGACATCGGGTTGTATTTCCGATGAGGGCGTAGTTTCGTTGGTCGGCAGCGAGTCGACATTAACCGCATCGGGACTGCCAATCATTAAGTAAATACCGAACGCGAGGATCGGGATCAATGCGCTAACGATTGAGGCGGCAAAAGGTGCGGAGAGTTGATTCTCAGAACCTTCAGGATGGGGTGATAGGTCGAACGTGAGTCCTTGTTCTAGATCGCGCCGCGAAGCGTCATACTCTGCATCACTAATTAGGCCTTGCTTTAAATCGTGTTTGAGTTCGACCTCCCGCTCCCTCGCGATTTCGACATTGATTTTGTCTCTATTAAGAGACAGTCCCTTGGGTGCTCGCAAGAAGGATGGGATTAACGCGCCGAGCGTGCTGAGCACAAGAATAGACGCGATAAGCCAAAGAAAAAACACGCCCTAATGTCCCTCGTCCAAAAGCGAAGCCGCTCTTGCCCGCGCCTGCGTTGATAATTTTATGTTGGTTTGACTTCGTCGTACCGTAATGAAAAAAACGATTAGGGCAATAAGTAAAATTCCAAAAGGCCCAATCCATAAGAGTAGGGTTTGGCCTTTAAGTGGGGGACGATACAAGACAAAATCTCCATATCGCGCCACCATGAATTCAGCGATTTCATTGTTGGAGGCGCCTGCGTTTACCATCTCAAAAGTTTTCGCTCGGAGATCCTGCGCAAGTTCGGCGTTTGAGTCCGCAAGGTTCTGGTTTTGACAGACTAAGCATCGCAATTCCGCGATCATTTTCTGATAGCGGATCTCATCTTCGGTATCAGAAAATTGATACGTTTCTATCGCGGCAAAACTCATCGTTGATGATGTAAACACGCCGACAACCAAAAGTATCTTCAAGGCTTCTAAGAAGCGTTCTGCTAATTTATGCATTCGATTGAAGATGAACATCTGATTGACCCGCAATTTTTCGGTAGCGTTTATCGGTAGCCGATAGAAAGCCGCCAATAACCATGATCAAGCCGCCAAACCAAATCCATCGGATATAGGGCTTGTAGTAGAGTCGAACGGCCCAGCTTTTTCCATCCTCAAGAGGTTCGCCTAATGCGACGTACAAATCTCGGGTCACGCCAGCATCAATAGAGGCTTCAGTCATTGGCATCTGCTGAACCAGATAGACGCGTTTTTCTGGATTGAGCGACGCAACAGTCTCTTGTTGCTCTAAAACCGTAATTTTCCCTGTGTCGGCGGTGTAATTAGGCCCATTTGATTTTTCGACTCCATCGAATCGAAATACGTAATTGCTGATCTTATAGGTCTCGCCTGGCGCCATCCTAAGATCTTTCTCGATAGAATAAATTGAAGTAAACGTGACCCCAATCACGAATACACCAATGCCAAAGTGAGCCATTGTCATGCCAAAAACTGATCTAGGAATACGTTTCATGGAGCGGATTCGGTTCCCTGAGCGTGTTCGAGCCCATATCCCAGAAAGCGCACTCATCATTGTCCAAAGACCCAAAGTGCCTCCAAGAGCAGCTGCAACGCTATAGGTTTGCATCAATAATGGCCACGTCAAACCCAGAACAAGCGCGATAACAAATCCGGCGCCTAAGGGTTCAATGAGTCGGGTAAGGTTATCTTTTTTCCAACGAAGCATTGCGCCCAGACCGAGGAGCAGGGCGAGTGGCGCCGTAATGGGGATAAATACGGCATTAAAGTATGGCGGTCCCACCGACAATTTGCCCATCCCTAAAGCGTCAATAACAAGCGGGTAAAGTGTGCCCAAGAGGATCGTGGCTGCCGACACCACGAGCAATACGTTATTCAGTAGTAACCCCGCCTCTCTCGAAACTAAGTTGAATCCGCCACTGCTTTTGATCGAGGGCGCCCGCCACGCATAAAGTGCTAGGGATCCTCCCACCACAATACCGAGAAAAATGAGAATAAAAAGTCCTCGGGTGGGGTCGGTAGCGAAAGCATGCACAGAGGTCAATACACCGGATCGAACTAAAAATGTCCCGAGAAGCGATAACGAAAAAGCGAATACGGCTAGCAGAACGGTCCATGCTTTAAAAACTCCTCGCTTCTCAGTGGCAGCAAGTGAGTGAATAAGTGCGGTGCCGACCAGCCAGGGCATAAAAGATGCATTTTCAACCGGATCCCAGAACCACCAGCCACCCCAGCCAAGTTCGTAGTAGGCCCACCAACTACCGAGCGCGATACCGGCCGTTAGAAAGACCCACGCTGCGAGTGTCCATGGGCGAGACCAGCGGGCCCATGCTGAGTCCAGGCGGCCGCTGAGCAATGCGGCAATTGCAAAAGCAAATGCCACGGAGAACCCAACGTAGCCCATGTAAAGCATGGGCGGATGAATCGCGAGCCCGGGGTCTTGAAGAAGCGGATTAAGATCTCGTCCATCGATAGGCACCGGAAATTGGCGCTCAAAGGGATTGGAAGTGAACAGGATAAAAAGCAGGAATCCGACGCTCACAAGACCCATCACACCTAAAACGCGGGCCACCATTCGGTCCGGGACGCTTTTACTGAACACAGCAACTCCGCCCGACCATATCGCCAGAATGAGTGCCCAAAGAAGAAGAGAACCTTCGTGCGCGCCCCATACTCCGGAGATAAGATAGATCAGCGGAAGATTCGAGTTTGAATTCTGCGCAACATAGGCCAGCGAAAAATCATGATTGATAAAAGCGCTGGTCAGGCAGCCGTAAGAAAGAAGCACTAGGGCGAATTGCATGAGTGCCGCGGGGCGGGCCACTTTTATCCAAGGCAGGCGGTACCGCGCTGCTCCGACTAGCGGCACAACACCCTGTAGGGATGCAACCAAAAGCGCCAAAATCAGCGAGAATAGCCCAACCTCTGCGATCATTGGACACCCATCGCTTTTGCTTTATCGAGGGCATCAATGACTTCAGGCGGCATATAGGTCTCATCGTGTTTGGCGAGAACTTGGGTTGCTGTAAAAAGGCCGTTGTCATTGACGCTGCCTTGCGCCACGATACCCTGACCTTCGCGAAAAAGATCAGGCAGAATTCCCGTATACGCCACGGTTACGGTATTGGCGGTATCTGTTAGATCGAAACGGATCTCAAGGCTTTGATCTGCTCGAGAAACACTCCCGTCCACTACCATTCCGCCCAGCCTAAAAGGTGAGCCAACAGGCGCTTCCCCTGCAACAACTTGAGAAGGGCTAAAAAACAGATTAATATTTTCCTGGAGCGCCAGAAGCGCCAGACCCACCGCAATACCCACGCCGGCCACCAACAGCCCAACCAATACCAATCTTTGACGCCTTTTTGGTTTCATGAGCGCTCGGGTTGAGTCCGTTTAGCGTGTAGTTGCGATAATGTTTTTCGAAGTTTCTTATGTTTTCGAATGGGGTGCACAATTACAAGAATCATGGAAAGCGCCGTAATGCCATAGGCAGGCCAAACATAAGCGGCATATCCGCCCATTTGAAAAAATTCAAGCATGTGTTTTTCTTGCCAGTAATTCAGCAACCCAGGCCGTGCGCCTCTCGCCATTGAGAATCTCTGCCCGCACGCTTGCCAGCAAAGCAACTAAAAAATGGAACTTAAAGCCAGCGGTTGTTAGGAGTAGTGGAATCAGCATACTAATCGCAATGGATGGCTGATCAAATTTGGTGATAGTGGGACCTTGATGAAGTGTATTCCACCATTCCACCGAGAAATGAATAATAGGAAGGTTAACGACTCCAACTAATGCGAGGACCGCGCCGGCTCGTGACGCCGTGCGACGATCATCGAAGGCAGAAACCAGTGCGATATACCCGAGATATAAAAACAGCAAAATTAATTCCGAGGTCAAACGGGCATCCCACACCCACCATGTCCCCCACATAGGTTTTCCCCAAAGGGATCCGGTGATTAAGGCGATGAAGGTGTAAGTGGCGCCAATCGGTGCGGTTGCCCGTGCGACTGCCTCAGCGAGTTTCATTCTCCAGATCAGGCTGATTGCGCTGCTAGTTGCCAGGACAACGTAAACGAACATCGACATCCAGGCCGACGGCACGTGTAGGTAAATGATTCTGTAGCTTTCCCCTTGTTGATAGTCAGTCGGGGCGAGATAAAGACCACCGTAAAGACCTGCTACGATCAGAATAAGGCAAGCGGCGCCAACCCAAGGGATAATTAGCCCCGAGAGATGGTAAAAACTGGGCGGGGAACCGAGTCGATGAAAACGTACAAGCCACGCGGATGGAATTGCGTTAATCATGGTAATTAAACATCACGCGCCTGAAAGAACCTCAGCAGATTTTTCGTTTAGGTGGTTTTGAAACATCAAATTTCGACGGATCCGAAAATATGCTTAAATTCTAATCCAATGACTGGATGCGGGCTATGTTTTCTTCACGTTTCCCTGGACATTTGATGACGCCATTACAACTCATATTGTCGATGTATCTTTCAAATCGAAACTCCTAGCTTCGCAGCCTTCATTTTTTATGTTTGATCGTTTGATGCCAGAAGCGCTAAATGAATCGGTTAATCGACTTGAAAGTGAGCCCGCAATTGCGATTGACTGTTTGTCAGATCAGGAGTGTCAGTCACTGGTCAGCATGGTCGACGGACTTAATTACCGAAACGCAATGCCCGTGACTGGCTCTAAGCAGCGTCCCGTTTATCAGGATTTTGAATTGGATTACTGCATTCCCGCAAAGCATGCACTTTGGCGGTTACCGGATCATCTCGGGTCCCAGATCGCTTCAATGCTTTTGAGCGTCCCGAGTGTCTCTGTAGACGAAGCTCGTCGTTTTAGATTTAATGATTTAATTGTTCAACGTTATCCTTCAGGCTGTCAGGGGATTAGCCCCCATCGGGATAGAGCAGACTATCGACTGGTTATTGGTATTCTTTTGTTGAGTGGCGATGGGAATTTTCGAATTCATCATGATCGTGACGAGAATCGAGGCCAGATTATTCCATTTATTAAAGGGCAGCTTCTGTTAATGGGTGCACCTGGCCTTTCCTCAGACTTTGTCCGTCCGTTTCATTCGGTGAGAGGAGTCAGTGTGCCAAGGCGAACGATTGGTATGCGATTTGATCGCGCACGATTGACTTGAGTGGTTGCGAACAATATCGAAAGTTCCCGATTTCAGCACATGCTCCCTAATAATGATCTCAGGTAATATCCTAGTCTATGAATGAACTTTTAATTCCGCGGACACCATCCGCTCATGACAATCCATTACTGATAAAGCAATTACTGTCGAGGCTTGCCGCCCAGCATGGCACGCGCGAGATTGTGTATGCCGGGGAAAAGCGGTTCACCTATGACGAGTTCTATCAACGAATACTGAGCCTTGCTAGCGCTTTAAAACAGATTGGAATTCGACCAGGGGACACCGTTGCCGTTATGGATTGGGATAGTCATCGGTATCTGGAGTGTTTTTTTGCAGTGCCGATCATTGGCGCGGTGTTGCACACGATAAATATTCGACTCGCACCTGAGCAGGTGCTTTATACCGTGAATCATGCAAAGGATACTGCAATTTTGGTTCACGATGAATTTCTGCCCTTATTAGAAACCCTAAAGAACAAGACACCGACTGTCAAAAAATGGATTCGCCTAACAGACATCGGGAATGACATTGATCCGACTTGGGACGACATAATCGATTCCGAATACGAGGAGATGCTCTCAACCGCCGATCGTGAATTTAAGCCGGAAGACTTTGATGAGAATATCCGCGCAACTACTTTTTATACGACAGGCACCACCGGAAACCCAAAAGGGGTTTACTTTAGTCAGCGACAGATTGTGCTACACACGCTTGGTGTGAGCGTTGGCTTGACGAGCGCTGCTGAACAAGGTCGCCTTCATGTTGATGATGTCTATATGCCGATTACGCCTATGTTTCATGTCCATGCATGGGGATTACCTTACGTTGCAACGATGCTGGGACTGAAGCAGATTTACCCGGGGCGTTATGAGCCGGAAAAACTTCTCTCATTAATCGAGTCAGAGGGTGTTACTTTTTCGCATTGTGTGCCCACCATATTGCATATGTTGCTCAGTAATGCATTAGCCGAAAAAGTTGATCTTTCAAGATGGAAAGTCATTATCGGCGGATCCGCGATGCCACCTGCGCTGGCAAAGCGAGCGCGAGATCTGGGTATCGATGTCTTTGGCGGATATGGAATGTCCGAGACCTGTCCAGTGCTTACACTCGCCCAGATCAATCTTGGTGATATCGCGGGGGATCAAAAAGAGGACCTTTCGCTTCGATGTAAGGCGGGCAGGCCAATTCCGCTCGTTGACCTTAAAGTCGTAGATGCTGAACTCAATGAAATGCCGCGCGACGGTGAAGCGACAGGGGAGATTGTGGTTCGCGCGCCATGGCTGACGCAAGGGTACCTTGATGACCCCGAACGCTCGGAGGAGTTGTGGCAGGGCGGCTATCTACATACGGGTGATATTGGTCATATTGATTCAGCTGGATATTTGAAGGTAACTGATCGACTTAAGGATGTTATTAAAAGCGGAGGAGAATGGATTTCCTCTTTGGAACTTGAAGATATCGCGCTCAGTTGTGAAGGCATTAGTGAAGCCGCAGCGATTGGTGTGCCCCACGAAAAATGGGGAGAAAGACCCCTGTTATTGGTGGTCGCGACTCAGTCGGGGCAGGGTCTGACATCCATCCGAGCGGGATTTGAAAACCTTGCGATGGAGGGTGTTTTAAGTGAATGGGCCATCCCCGACATAAAGAGTATCGATGCGATTCCCAAAACCAGCGTTGGCAAAATAGACAAGAAGAAACTGCGTGAAATGTACGGTAATCTTGCGTAAAAAGCAGTTTGCCTAGAGGTCTGTTTGGAGGGTAAACTGAAGATCCTTTCAGCCAAAAAAATAGGGGGTGATCCAATGTCGAGTGATATAGGAAACGTCACAGTTAACTTTGGTGTCTGTGTTGAATTCGGGAGCGCTCTCTCGTAGTTAAGCCAGCACCCTGTCCGGTGACAGTGTTTACTGTGACAGCCAATCACGGCGCCCCGCATCGCGGGGCGTTTTGACTTAGGGCTTCAGATCTTTAGGGCTTCAGTAATTTCGGATCGAAATCTTTCAAGTGTTTTGATCAATGCGGTGCAAAACTCTTCACACATGTCGACGGTAACCGGTAACGAAAGATTGATCATGCCCCGCCGCGCATAGAACTGTCCCAAATGCATCATCTCAAGATGAATCAATTCATAGATTTTGTGTTGGATCGGCGTTGGAGCATAGGGGAAGGTGGGTACAGTGCTTGAGAAATGCAGAGCCATCATTGATCCCATGCCGGTTAAATGAATGGGCAGGCCAAGTCGATTTAATCTTGATTTAAGCCTCTCACGAAATTGCTCTCCCTGAATAAAAAATGAATCTGCGATCTTCGTTGTAAAGACTTCGTTTAGTCCAGTAAAGCCCGCGGTCATACTCAAAATATTATTGTTAAAAGTGCCGGCATGTGACCACGCATTGGTTTTTGTAGGGTCGAATCGATCAACAATGTCCGCGCGACCGCCAAAAGCGCCAAAACTGAGACCCCCTCCGAGATATTTTCCGAGCGTTACGATATCGGGTCGAATATCCAGCATGCCATGAAGTCCCGTTGCGCCATGGCGAGACGTCATCACTTCGTCAAATATTAATAGCGCCCCTGTTTTTGATGTTTCTTCCCGAATGGTCATTAAAAATTCAGATTCACCCGGAATGCATCCTCCGGCACCGATCATAGGCTCGATAATCACAGCAGCCAGCTTTGATCCAATCGCTCTTATTCTCTTTGCCGCTTGTTCACTATCGTTGAACTGAATACGATGGGTTGGATATGGAATGTTCAGTGGACTCTCGCCTGCAAAGCTCAACACTCCCCCGTGGTAACTCCCGTCGATTACCAAAATATCGGTTCGGTTCGTGAACGCTCGGGCGCTGCTGAGCGCGAGAATATTGGCCTCGGTTCCGGAGTTGCAAAAACGCATTCGCTCGATTGCAGGGAAACGCTTGCAGAGCAGCGAGGCATACTGCGCCTCGGAAGATGTCGGTCCGCCTAAGGTTAAACCTTTCTTAAGCGCGTCAGAAATTGCAGCCATAATCTTTGGATGGCTATGACCGTAAAGACCGGCGGTGTATTCGCCCAGAAAGTCCTGGTAGGCATGCCCGTCGATATCTTCGATGAGCGCGCCTCGTGCGCGTTTGAGCGTGACAGGGAAAGGCGAGTAAAAAAGAACCGAGCGCGTGTTTGCACCAGGAAGAGAATTTTTTGCGGTCTCGAATGCGTTTCGACTATTAGGGTTTTTAGAGGTGTATTGTTTTTGAGCCGCTTCGAGCGCGTGGTTAAGGCGATAAGTTGAATTATTAGTTTCTGAGTCGACAGACGTCGCTGTTTTACTCATGTGAAGGAGTAAAATAGTGTGAGACCGAAACAAAAAAGAACAAAAAGTCCGCCAAGCGTCTGCCAAATTTTGTTATATCGGTCTCCGAAGAGAGCGGATTCGCGAAGCCAGGCGGTAGATTTTTTAAAGGCCACAATATTTAGATAACGGGCCGTTTTGGCTAATTGAAATATTCGCCAAAACGGCCGCTTCTATTATTGCTGCGCTGCAAGCATTGCGTTAACCGTTTTTCGAGCATCGTCGTCATCCATCACTGGCGTGACAACAGGAAAAGTGCACTGACCCGACCATCCCATCAGCCATGCTGTCAGCGCGCTCTGATCACTGGTTTCTACAATCATTACCCCGCAGCCATTAGGCACGTCATGCCATCGACCAATTTTTGTTACGCCCTCCGGACATTCGTTAGCGATTTGCTCGTCAGTCATGCTGGCAAAAAAAGCTTGAGTATCTGCTTGTTTGTCGCGATCGATCTCATATTGACACATAAAAATCATGTTACTTTTCCCCTTGAGTGGTTTGTGGCTGAACAGTTTACATCGTCTGAGAGCCTTTTTGATAGGGTAGGGAGAGGGATAGGCTAGGCCTTGGAATTTGTACAGAAAACGAGCAGATTGCGAGAGAAGAAGGCTAATTTTACAGATCGATACCCAGCAGCAATGGATATTAAGTTAACGGGTTAACACATGACGAAACCGGATCATTATCATGAACACAGTTAAAGACTACGCATCAATACGAACGGTCATCGAGGACTACATCAGGGGTAGTTTTACCGCCGATACGGCTCTGCTCAAGCGTTGCTTTCACCCAGATGCGCTGATGTCTGGGTTTTATTGCGGCGATTTAGATATCGGTTCGCCCCAACCCTTTTATGATCAACTCGAATCTGAGCCGTCAGCAGAGCGTTCAGGTGAGGCGTATCAAGCTGAGATCAGTTTTATTCATATCGCGGGACGCGTGGCAAGCGCTGGATTAGTCGAAGCCAATCTTCTAGGCGCGGATTACGTCAATCATTTTCAACTTCTCAAAATTGAAGATGATTGGCGCATTATTAGCAAGGTCTACGTTGATGCGTTTTGAGCGTTAACGTCTCGTTTAATGTTGATTGAATCTTTATCCTGATGCCATCACGCGACTGAGGCGCTGTCGCATGTCTTTAAGTAAAACAGAATGCTAACAGCCGGGTCGGCAGTTTCACTCTTCACAAAAGAGCCGGCGGCCGGGTCCGCGAACCAAATATCGCGTTTCCGGCAATGGCACCGAGCAAGATACAACCACCAGCCAAGATATTTGATGGGACTGTCTCTCCGAGGAGAAGCCAAACCCAAAGCGGTGCGAGGAGTACTTCCCCTAACGACATTAGGGTCAGCTCGACAGCCGGTAGCGATTTAGAGCCTAGCGTGTAGAGCACTAAGCCTGCTCCCACCTGAAAAATACCCATTCCAATTGAAATACCCGAGTCTTGCGCTGAGATCACAAATGACAGTCCAAGGCCCGTGCAGATCATCGCCGTAATCACCACCCCGAAGATGCCGGACAGAAATACTGACGGCAACATCTCGGTCTCTTTTCCCCAGCGGAGTGTGACCGTAAAAGCGGCAAAGCCCAGCGCTGATCCCAGCGCGGCCAAGCTGCCGTTCAGGCTGCTATCAAACGTTTGGTTGCCGACCATGATCGCAATGCCAAGCATTGCAAAACAAATCGATATCCATGTGCCTTTGTAGACTCTTTCGCCAATGACGGCCCATCCCAGGATGGCGGCTAGAAAAGGAGCGGCGGCAAAAAGGAGCATCGCATTTGCCACAGAGGTGTGCTGGATTGCGTAAATGCCGCCAGCATATGCCCCCACGAGAGATAGCCCCGCAATCACCCCAGGCAATCCTGCATGAATAATCTGTTGGAATGGAGAAACTCTTGAGCGAATGTAAATCACAATATATAAAAATATTGAGAGACTGATAGATCGATAGAGCAGGATTTGCCAAACGTCGGCGTCTTGAATGAGCCGAATACCTAGGCCTACCGTTGACCAAAGCACGCCTGCCGAAAGCACCAGTAACAAGCTGCGGGTATGGGCTGAATGCATCATTAAATAACCCCGTCAGTTTTAGGCAAAAGGCTCACGTTACAAATAAAAAACAGTGCTACCCTTGTCCGTAGAAGAAAAAAAATGAAATAATTTTTAGTAGCAACCGGACTAGAAACACGAAGCCTATCCTAAAAGCCCTGTGGGGATTGGGTTTTTTTGGGGAAATAAGGCCGGTGTTTAAACCAGTAACAATTTGGAGCATTTTTTGCCATGGCTCGTAATAAATTAATCGCAAAATTAACGTCGGAGGAGTTGCGTCAGCTCAATGCCCAAACGATTTCTCACTATCAAAGGTCGGCGTATGAGTTCGCGGAGGCAACTGAGCAGCATGATGTCAGTCAGAACATTGAAGCGCTTTTGAGAAATATGAAAGGTGTTGGGCCTTACAATATTCTCGACTTGGGCTGTGGCCCGGGTCGAGACTTATTAACCTTTAAGACGTTAGGTCATCGCCCGATAGGGCTGGATGGATGTGCGGAGTTCGTAGCGCTTGCGCGGGCGCGAACTGAATGTGAGGTATTACATCAAGATTTTTTGAACCTTAATTTAGAGTCGATGGCATTCGATGGTGTATTTGCCAACGCTTCACTTTTTCATGTTCCGACTCAGGAGTTAGAGCGTGTGCTTTGTGATATCCAATCCTGTTTGAAAGTTGACGGCGTATTCTTTTGTTCCAATCCAAGAGGGTCAGATACTGAACAATTTAATGGCGATCGTTACGGGGCATTCCTGGAGATAGATACCTGGCGAGGTTTCGCTCAATCGGCGGGCTTCACCGAGCTCGAACACTACTATCGCCCATCCGGTAAACCTCGCGAACAGCAACCTTGGCTGGCAACGGTTTGGCGAAAATTAACAGCAGATTAATCGGGAGTCACGACAGCTTCGCTAGAATCGACATCGTTCCTGTCTATGTTCCTGTGACGCCAATTCCTGAGACAATATAGTGATGAGCAATCCACGCGACCCCCGATACGACATTCTCTTCGAGCCCATAAGAATTGGTCCTGTGACCGCGCCCAACAGGTTTTATCAGGTGCCACACTGCAATGGCATGGGCCGCATGTTCCCCGATAGCATGATAGAGATGCGCGGCATGAAGGCGGAAGGCGGCTGGGGAATAGTCACGACCGAACAATGCGATTTTCACCCCACGGGTGATGTGCAGCCTTTCACCGAAACCCGGATGTGGGATGATGCGGACTTACCCTATTTGGCGGCGATGGTGGATGCTGTGCATGCGCATGGCGCTTTGGCTGGCATCGAGCTTGTGCATAACGGCCAGGATAGCGGTTGCCTCTATTCTCGCGAAGTCCCAATTGGTCCTGAACATCGGCCGGTCACATGGCATCAGCACCCGATTCAGGCGCGCGCAATGAGTCGGAGCGATATTCGCGATTATCGGCGATGGCATCGCAAGGCTGTTCTTCGCGCCCGTCAAGCTGGCTTCGATATGGTTGTGGTCTACGCCGGGCATAACGGCACCGTACCGAGTCATTTTCTTTCAAGGGAAAGCAATCAGCGCAGCGATGAATATGGCGGGTCTCTGGAAAATCGACTGCGCCTTTACCGGGAGCTGATCGAGGAAACCAAAGATGCAATCGGCGATACCATGGCGGTGGTCGCCCGGTTTGCGGTCGATGAAATGATGGGAAAAGACGGGCTTGAGTGGGCGGGCGAAGGTAAGGAAGCGATTGAAATGCTGGCCGAGTTGCCCGACATGTGGGATGTAAATGTCAGCGATTGGGAAAATGATTCGATGACATCCCGCTTTGCCCAGGAAGGCTATCAGGAAGAATATATCTCCTTTGTTAAATCAGTGACCAGTAAGCCGGTTTCGGCAGTCGGTCGGTACACCTCTCCCGATACGATGGTGTCCGCTATTCGGCGCGGTCTGGTAGATGTCATTGGTGCAGCGCGTCCGTCTATTGCGGATCCTTTTTTACCCAACAAAATCAAACAAGGTCGACCAGAAGATATCCGTGAGTGCATTGGATGCAATATTTGCGCCGCGTGGAATAATTTATCGGCGCCTAGCAGATGTACGCAAAACCCCACCATGGGCGAAGAATGGCGTAAAAAATGGCATCCGGAAAAAATCGCCCCAAAAGAGTCAGATGCGACAATTCTCATCGTTGGCGCAGGTCCTGCGGGTCTTGAAGCCGCGCTGGGGTTAGGGCAACGGGGCTATCAAGTCACGCTCGCCGAGTCGCGAAGTGAAACCGGTGGGCGTGTGACGCGCGAAAGCCGCTTGCCGGAGCTAAACGAGTGGGCGAGGGTGAGGGATTACCGATTGGGTCAAATAGACCGGATGCTAAACGTTGAGATTTATCTTGAAAGCCATATGAACGTCGATCAGATTCTCGAATTTGGCGCAGATCATGTTGCGCTCGCGACCGGCGCGCTTTGGCGCAATGACGGGGTTGGGCGAAATATCCGGTTTCCGGTGCCAGGCTGCAACGCTTTAACACCTGACGATATTATGGACGGCAAACGGCCCGCGACCCCAGGGAGTGCAGTCGCGATCTACGATGATGATCATTACTACATGGGCAGTGTGATCGCAGAGTTGCTGGTGAGTGAGGGTTATCGGGTTACGCTGGCGACGCAAGGCTTGTGCGTTGCCAGCTGGACTGAGTACACGTTGGAACAACGACACATCGAAAAGCGTCTTCTGAATGCAGGCGTTCAAATCCTTACGCGTCAAGAACTGACCGAAGTGGGATCAGACGAGTTGTGGTTGACCAATACACTGACTCAAGAAGTGACTCGTTACGAGGGCAGCGTTGTTTCAGTCACCGCTCGACTTCCAAGAGATGAACTTTTCGAGGGTCTCAAAGGGAAAATACCGGTGCGACGCATCGGGGACTGCTTTGGCCCTTCAATTATCGCCGCAGCGGTTTATGAGGGTCATCGCTATGCTCGGGAGTTTGATACAGAAATCGATCCTGATGGAGTGCCCTTTAACAGAACCGGCTACCAACTTCAGCATTGATTGATCGGGTTTGAGTAACGACTGCTTAATCTTAAGTCAGTATTTTTTATACTCAGTGGTTACAAACACAATAAAGATCGAAATTGATAGAAAGAGGGAGGACTGAATAGATGAGTGACGAGCACGTCGTCGAATACGATGAAAACACCATTTCAGTACTTGAAGCGGTATGGGGCGAAGGCTTTATGTCCCCCGGTGGTACGGAAGAAGTTGACCGGGTCCTGGGCAACGTGGATCTCAGTCAGGCTCGCGTACTTGATATCGGCTGTGGGATTGGTGGCGCGGCAGTTCATATTGCGCTCACCAGGAAGCCGATGGCGATAACCGGTGTCGACATCGAGGAGAACCTTGTAGATCTGTCGCAGACGCTTGCTGACAAAAACGGGGTATCGGATATCTGTAGTTTTCAGCAGGTCGATCCCGGCCCGCTGCCTTTTGAGTCCGAAAGCTTTGATATTGTTTTCAGCAAGGACTCCATTATTCATATTACCGACAAGTTCGGTCTGGCAGAAAACGTTTATCAGTTACTGGCTCCGGGCGGATTATTTTTGGCCAGTGACTGGTTGTGTGGATATGAAGGGGAGGCTTCACCGCAGATGCAGGCATACATCGATGCGGAGGGGCTGGATTTTGGTCTCGCTTCTGCGAATATTTATCGGCAGGCCTTGGAGGCTGCGGGCTTTGTCGATATCGAGATCGAAGAGCGAAACGCATGGTACCGAAATCAGGCCCGGATTGAGCGTGATAACTTAGCCGGACCGTTATCGGATCAACTGGCGAGCCGGGTGGGTGAGAATTTTCTGAAGCGACAAATCGACGTATGGAACAAAATGATTGTTGTCCTTGATAGCGGGGAGCATCGGCCTACGTTGATTCGTGCCCGAAAAAATTCGTAATCTTTAATTTCTAATATTCAGAAGAGTTGATCATGTCAGATCTTAAAAGTATCGCCCAAATGTTTGGCTCGTCGGATGTTGATACGTTTCTTGGTCTACCGGCATGCACTAATCTCGACATGATCGACGCTAAAGCCGCGATACTGGGTGTTCCGGTCGCCACGCCCTACAAGTCAGTTGGCAATTACTGCGCCAATGCGCCGGAAGCAATACGAGCGGCGATCGCTCCCTGGGCGGCCAATCTTGAACACATCGATTTTGATTTTGGCGAGCCGTTGTTTCCTGACGGGTTAATTACCGCAGTCGACTGCGGTAATTTGACATATGACGAAAGCGACTTTGCGGCGAATCGGGCGGCGATCAAGGACGCGGTAATTAAGATGGTTCACAGTGGAGCGGTGCCCGTTCTAATCGGTGGTGACGATTCCGTTCCTATTCCGATGTTTGATGCGTTCGCCGGGACAGGCGATTACACAATTTTACAGATTGATGCTCATATCGATTGGCGTGACGAAGTTCAAGGCGAGCGTTACGGCTTATCATCAAACATGCGACGGGCTTCGGAGATGGCCCACATCAAAAAAATTATTCAAGTGGGTCAGCGATCGATCGGATCTGCACGCCCGTCGGATCTTCGCGATGCAAAAGCCTGGGGTGTGGAATTTTATTCCGCCCGCGACGTGAGTCGAGATGGTTTCGCACCAATTCTTGACTCAATAACAGAACAGAGCAACGTCATTATTGCGCTCGACATTGACGGGCTTGATCCTTCTGTCGTGCCGGGTGTGATCGGTCGCGCACCGGGTGGCCTTAGCTATTGGCAGTCGGTGGAACTTATTCAAGGTGTGGCGAGGAAGGCCCGTCTCAGCGCCTTCAATCTAGTGGAATTCATGCCGGAGCGTGACGTCGAACAGCTCGGCGCTTTGGTTTGTGCCCGACTCATTGCGAATGTTCTGGGTGCTGTTGCGCGCATGAAGTCCTGATTTACTGTCGCGATAGAAGTTGCGTGCGGGGCACTCATTAGTCAAACACAGAGGCCAGATTGCTCTTTCCCTTCAAACGCATAAGGTTTGTTCGTTGACTTGACTGCTAAAAGCGGACTCCCAATAATCAGATCAACCACAATAACTATTAATGTACAGGTTATCGATTTGAATAAGATTGCGTTAGAAAAATTTGCAGGCCGTAGACGATTCGAGGGGAAGTCCGTTTTAATCACGGGCGGTGCCGCGGGTATGGGTCTCGCGGCGGCGCGGATGTTTGCATCGGAGGGCGCTCGCGTTTCAGTAGTTGATATTCAGAAGGAAGCTGGCCATGCCCTTGTTGAAGAAATTGAAAGCAATGGAGGCGAGGCCTATTTTGAAGCGGCCGATCTTTCTGTTCCAGACCAGACTGATCAGGCGCTAGAAAATCTGATCAAGAAAATGGGAGGCGTCGATACCCTGTTTAATCATGCTGGCACAATAATCGTAAAGCCTTTCCATGAAACCACAGACGATGATTATGATCGTCTGATGGATATTAATTTGCGCTCAGCGTTTAGGGTAACTCGAAAAGTTGTAAATCATATGAAAGATAATGGCGGGGGCTCTATCGTAGTGACCGCTTCGATTGGCAGCGGTAAGGCTTTTGTTTATGAGTCGCTTTACTGCATTACAAAAGCAGCGGTTTTGATGCTGTCGAACGCGATCGCAGTTGAATATCGAGACCACGGTATTCGATGTAATGCGGTTTGCCCCGGGTTTGTTAAAACGGCCCACGGAATAAGAGAAATTGATGAGTTAGATGGTCTGGGCCAACATTGGCAAGAAGCCGATCTTGCAGCAACTCAAGTAAGAATTTGCGAACCTGAGGAGGTTGCATCCGCTGCATTATTTTTGGCTTCAGAGGAATCTAGTTTTATAAATGGCTCGGCTTTATATGTTGATAACGGCTGGTTCGTAAAAGGTTAGATAAATCTGTATTATCCAAGCGACTACTGGATAACCACTGGAGTATAAAAATGAAAATTAAAACGATAAAAAATAGCGTTGCAGCCATATGTATGAGTGTCGGTCTACTGGCGCCCGCAACATCTTCGGCCGCTGGCGTGCCTGAATCAGATGAGCCGATCAAGTTTATGACCGCTGACTGGACAAGTATCGGCTTACAGGCTGAGATCATGACTCTGATACTGAGAACCTATGGCTACAATACTGAATTAGTGGTCGCCAGTGACTCGGCCCGATATCCTGGTTTTGAGGCTGGTGATCTTCATGTTTCTATGGAAACTTGGCAAACCACTCAACATGAAAACCTCGTGAAATCGGTTGCTACAGGGAAAGTGTTGGACATGGGTGAAACCGGATTGAAGGGCGTTGAGGACTGGTGGTACCCAATGTATATGAAAGAAAGATGCCCCGGCCTTCCTGACTGGAAAGCACTCAAAGAATGTGGGGAAATATTCTCAACCGCTGATACCGCTCCAAAAGGGCGCTATGTTGGTGGACCGGTCTCCTGGGGCGATCATGATGCAAATATGATCAAGGCACTTGATCTACCTTTCGAAATTATCCACCCGGGTACGGACGCGGCAATGTTTGCCGAATTGAAGGCGGCTTATGAGCGCAAGGCGCCCGTCATTCTCTGGGTGTGGGAGCCTCATTGGGTCGGTTCCGTTTATGACGGAGAATTTGTGAAATTTCCAAAATTTGAGAGTGAATGCTTCACAGATCCAGCTTGGGGCCCCAATCCCAATCTTACGGGGGACTGTGGCAAACCTTATGGCTGGGTCAAAAAGATGGCATGGGCTGGAGGCGAAAAAGTTTGGCCTTGCGCTTATGAAATGGTGCGAAATTACAATATGGATAACGCGACCATAAATGCTATGTTGGTTGAAATTGATCTAAACGGCCGATCAGACGAAGAAGTAGCGACCGAATGGCTAAAAAATAACAAAGACGTCTGGAAACCCTGGACTACCTGTGCTGGTTAATTAGTTTTCTGGATAGAAAACGGACGACAGTAATGCTGTCGTCCGTTTTTTGTTTAACCTGACAGATATTTTGATAATTCATGGGTTGGGCTCTCACAATTGACAATCTGCCGCGTTTAGCAAGCTCTTCTGTCAAATGCGCGGTGGCGGTGATAGCGTTGGTTCTGGCGACCAGCGTGGGCCCCGGTTGGTTGTCAACGATTCCTGACTGGTTGGTATTTCCGATCTCGCAGTGGGTCGGGGACTCGCTCACCTGGTTTGCGCGGGAAGCTTCAATTGGTGGACTTGCTGTCCAGGAGATTACCCGCGGGTTTGCCGAATTGATCAATAAACCGATCGAGGCCGCCGTTGTAATACTTGCAGACGGTTTATTTTCTGGGAGCGGGCTTGACATCACCCAATCGGTTCCACCGTTTTCCTGGCTGGCAATCGGAGGTGTCGCAATCATTGCCGCATACCGCTTCGGCGGCTCGGCATTAGCGTTGACCACCTGCATTTGTGTTTCTTTTCTGGTGCTGTTTGGATTGTGGCATAACGCCATGGTTACGTTGTCGAACGTATTGGTAAGTGTCACTATAGCGACGCTACTAGGACTTGCACTTGGTATCTGGTCTTTTCGTAGCGCACACGTGGAAAATGTGACACGCGGCATCATGAACGTGATGCAAACCGTTCCTATTTTCGCCTACTTAATTCCAACACTTCTTTTGTTCGGATATGGTCCAAGTGCGGCTGTGGTGGCCACAGTCGCTTATGCGCTTCCTCCCATGGTCCATAACACGGTTCTGGCGTTGAAGTCGGTTCCAGCCGAGACTGTTGAGTGCGGACGGATGACCGGTTGCAGTCGCCGCCAACTGTTATGGCAGGTTCAGCTGCCTACTGCATTAGCCAAGATCGCGGTGGGATTAAACCAATCCGTCATGATGACGCTTAATATGGTCATTATTGCCTCTATGATAGGCGCCGGAGGATTGGGTTTTGACGTTTTAAAAGCACTTCGAAAGTTAGACATCGGCGCTGGTCTTGAAGCTGGGATGGGGATTGTGGCTCTCGCTATTGTTCTTGACCGAATCAGCCAGGCGGTTGCCAAAAGAGCGGCTCATGGAAAGCATCGTGAACCTGGCCAATGGCCCCTTTGGAGGCTGCTCGGACTTTGGATCGTTGTGGCCACCGGCATCGCACTCGTTTTTGATCCCACTCAGGCCTGGCCTAAAGATTATGTGATCTCAACCGCGACCTTCTGGAACGATTTAGTCAGCTGGATTAATCGGGAGCTCTATGATGTTTTAGATGCATTTCGAACTTTTGCATTATTACAAGTCATGCGCCCCTTTCGGGACGCTTTGGCAGTTGCTCCTTGGACACTGATGATTGGTCTACTCACAATCGGTGCCTACGCTCTGGGTGGTGCGCGACTCGCTATTTACTGCGCGGCACTGGCATTTGCCATCGTTTTGACTGGTTACTGGATACCAGCCATGAATTCGCTTTACCTGATTCTGATCTCAGTAACGTTAGCGGTCATCATGGGGTTTCCAATCGGTTTTTGGTTAGCGTCGCGATCTCGATATCAGACAGCCGCTAATCTGGTTCTCGATACCTTACAAACACTACCCACACTTGTTTATTTATTACCGGCCGTAATGCTGTTTAGGATCGGGGATGTGTCAGCGGTGATCGCTGTTATTCTCTACGCGATGGCGCCTGCTATTCGGTACGGCATGGTTGGAATGAGTCAGGTGCCAGTGGCAAGATTGGAAGCCGCCCAAATTACCGGCTGCACAGGTTGGCAGACTTTGCGCTGGATTCGGTTTCCAGCTGCGCTTCCCACGTTGTTAATTGGTATCAATCAAACCATCATGATGGCTTTTTCTATGTTAATCATTGCGGCTCTTATCGGAACCAAGGATTTGGGTCAGGAAATACTGATTGCACTCAATCGATCTCTGGTGGGCGAGGGCATTGTCGCTGGACTATGCGTCGCCTGCCTTGCACTGATCGCTGATGCATTGCTCAAAGCAGGGGCCGTTCGCGCTTCCACGCATGGGCACAAAAAAAAGGATCAAGAGCATGGCGAATGACATCCCGGTTTCACAGGATTCCAATGACGTACCCATGTTAAGTTGCCGGGGAATATGGAAGGTGTTTGGGGCTAACAAATCAAAGTTTGAGCAATCTGGCGGCTCGGATATGACTGATGAGGAGCTGCTAGCTCGGGGCTGGACCGCGGCTGTCCGAGATGCATCTTTTGACGTGGCCCGTGGTGAAGTTTTTGTGATCATGGGCTTATCGGGCTCAGGTAAGTCGACGGTGGTTCGGTGCTTGTCCCGGCTGATAGAGCCTACCAGTGGTGAGGTCAATGTTGAGGGCCAAGATTTGTTGGCTGCGTCCGAGGCAAAGCTTCTCAAGATAAGACGTCAGAAAATGGGCATGGTCTTCCAACATTTTGCGCTACTTCCAAATCGTGATGTGCTTGGAAATGTCGCTTTTCCGTTGCAAGTGCAAGACGTTGCGCGTAGTCAGCGAGAAGAGCGAGCGAGGGAGATGATATCGCTCGTCGGTCTGGAAGGACGCGAAAATTTCTTTCCAGGTGAACTTTCAGGTGGGCAACAACAAAGAGTGGGGATCGCGCGTTCGCTGGCCAGCGATCCAGCGATCTGGTTTCTTGACGAGCCGTTTTCCGCTCTTGACCCACTGATCAGGGCAGACTTACAGGACGAATTGTTACGCTTACAAGATCAGCTACATAAGACCACAGTTTTTATTACGCATGACCTCGATGAATCAATAAAGATCGCAGACCGAATTGCCATCATGGATCAGGGGAGAATTGTACAGATTGGCAGTCCAGAAGAATTAGTGCTGAATCCAGCTAATGATTATGTCGCGCGATTCGTTAAAAATGTACCCCGGTCGAAAGTAGTTAGAGTGTCAAATATCATACGCAGCGCCACAAGCGCTGATGTTGTGGGGGATTGGGTAGTGAATATTAATGATCGTCTAGCTGATGTTGCGCCGAGGATTGGCGGCAGTACCCAACCGATCGCGGTGCAGGATGATGGCGGCGTCACTGTGGGGTATGTTGATCGCGACAAGTTTGTTCGAATTCTAGCGGGGTCTGCATAGAAGCAGCACCAACGAGCGACTTGGAAATATTGATTTGATCTCTATGCGAATTGACCAGAACAGGCTTTGGCACGGATCGAATTACCCCAAAATATATGCGCAGGTGGCACAGACTACTTCGAATAGCCCCAACGGTCTCATACCTCTTCCATATTCCTTTGACATTGTAAGAAGTCTGATTGTCGAAAGCCTTTCCACTAAAAATAGATCTTCCAGAGGCTTGATTATTGAGCACTGAGTGGAACTTCAAGGAGCAGGGCACTATTGATACCGACGGCGGAAAGATATGGTTCGGCGCTATTGGTAATCAAGATAGTGCCAAGACACCTTTGATTGCTATTCATGGTGGACCTGGGATGTCACACTCTTATCTCTATCCTTTAAGCGATCTTGCCGATCAACGATTGGTGATTTTTTATGATCAATTAGATGCGGGTCGATCAGATCGGCCTAACAACTCTCAAAATTGGAATCTTCCGAGATTTCTGCGGGAATTAGACGATCTTCGTAAAGCGTTAGACCTTCATCGGGTGGCAATTTTTGGCAACTCATGGGGCGGCACTATTGCGGCGGCTTATGCATCAAGCAATCCAAAAGGTTTAGAGAGATTAATCCTGTCTAGCCCTTTGTTGAGCACGGAACTTTGGCTTGCGGATAATCAGAGTCATCGCGATAACCTTCCATCAGAATTGATTTCTGTGATGCAACGGTGTGAGGAGGAGTCGCAAGAGGCATCTCAGGAATACCAGGATGCAGTAGATGTTTTTTACTCCAGGCATTTTTGCAGGGTGAATCCTTTGCCTGATTACGTGGAGGATACTATGAATTCGTTGAACGAAGTTTGTTATCAGGGTATGTGGGGACCGAACGAGTTCACCTGCAAAGGAATACTTCAAGATTATGATGGATTATCGGAGCTCGCTGCGATTCAAGCGCCAACGCTCGTGACTTGTGGCCAGTTTGATGAGGCGACTCCAGCGAGTTGTAAGAAATTTACTAGTTTGATTGCTGACGCGCAATACGCCGAGTTTGAAAATGCCTCTCATTTGACATTTGTAGAGAGTCGCAAGAAATATGTCGAAGTCTTGCGCAGGTTTTTATCAGAATGAAAAACGATTCGTTGACGTGAAAACCAAATAATTCGTCCAACTGAACCTACCCAATTTTACAGCTCGGAGAAAACAATATGAGCGCTTCAAAGACTGACAAGAAGTATGACTACGTTATTGTAGGTGCGGGATCGGCCGGATGTGTATTGGCCAATCGTTTGACCGAAGATGCAGGTACAACGGTTCTTTTGCTTGAGTACGGCGGAAAAGATAACAGCATGTTTGTTCAAATGCCGACCGCGCTACAGATACCAATGAATATGCCTCGATTCAACTGGCTCTTCAACTCTGAGCCAGAGTCAAATCTCGACGATCGGCTAGTAGACGTCTCAAGAGGAAAGGGGTTGGGTGGTTCGTCGTCCATCAACGGCATGATATACGTGCGGGGTAATGCTTGCGATCTTAATCAATGGGAAGAACTGGGAGCCAAAGGTTGGGCATATCGAGACTGTCTACCGTACTACAAGAAAGCGGAGAACTGCGCGTATGGGGAAGACGAATATCGCGGGAGCGGGGGTCCGCTGCATACCTGTAACGGCAATGGAATGAAGAACCCTCTTTATCAGGCCTTTATCGATGCTGGGAACGAGGCCGGATATGGCGTGACCGAAGATTACAATGGTTATCGTCAGGAGGGAATGTCAAAGATGGACATGACGGTTAAGGAAGGTATTCGTTGTAGCACGGCCAACGCATACCTGAAGCCCGTGATGCACCGCCAAAACTTGACTGTGATCACACATGCGCTGACAAAACGAATTATCCTTGAGGACAAGAAGGCGGTTGGCATTGAGTACGAAAGAAATGGCTTGATTCATGAGGTTCGAGCGAATCGAGAGGTCATTCTATCCGCAGGCTCTATTGGTTCTCCGCATATTTTGCAGATGACAGGCATCGGTCCGGCGGAAGTGCTCAAGAACGCAGGTATCGACGTGATTCATGAAATGCCAGGTGTGGGTGAGAACCTTCATGATCATTTGGAATCAGTTATTCAATATGAAACGAAGCTGCCTGTATCTTTAAACCGACACATGGGCCCGTTTGGAAAATTTTTGATCGGAGCGCGATGGTATTTGTTTAAGTCTGGACTTGGTGCGACTAATCATTTTGAATCTACAGGCTTCATTCGTACACGCGCGGGCCTGAAATGGCCAAACGTCCAGTTCCACTTTCTGCCCGCGGTTGTGCGTTACGATGGAAAAGGTAACTCAGGGCCTCACGGCTATCAGATTCATTTCGGCATCAACAAATTGCGCAGCCGTGGTTGGGTTCGAGCGAAATCTCGTGATCCGCTTGAGAAACCAACCATTGCGATGAACCATTTTCAGGATCAACAAGATATTGATGATTATCGAATGGCGTTTCGACTGACGAGGGAGATTGGAATGCAACCCGCATTTGATGTTTACCGGAAAAGAGAGATTGATCCGGGGGAGCATGTGCAATCAGATGATGAGATTGATGCGTGGGTCCGCCAAAATGTAGAAACAGCATATCATCCTACTTGTACCTGTAAGATCGGCGCGGAAGATGACCGTATGGCGGTCGTAGATCCAAAATGCAGAGTCAGGGGAATTGAGGGCCTCCGAATAGTTGACTCGTCAATTTTTCCGACTGTCCCCAATGGCAACACTAATGCCGCGACTATTATGGTCGGAGAAAAAGCAGCAGATATCATTAGAGGAAAAGATCCACTACCTCCTTCGACAGCGGAGGCTTATGTCGCCCCAGACTGGGAGACGAAGCAGCGGGAGGGCGTTGCGCTTCGGCCCTATATATAGCGCTTCAGATGGGAAACTTCAGGCAACAACTGCCCGTTTTAATCAGGAGAAAACGATGACCGACTTTCAATCCTTCCGCACAGCTGTCCTTGAAGATGATGATCTTCAGGAAGCAGTGATCTCCATTATTAATACCGCAACAGCCAATGGGTCAGGCATGGGTGACGACATAGCAACTCTTGCCAAGACACATGGCTTTACCATTACATCAGATGAGGTCTATGCCCATCAGGACTTCTTAGGGCAAGATGGTGATTTGACTGATTTTGAGTTGCAGTTAATTAGTGGGGGTCAGCATCAAGGTGCGACCAGTTAGCCGATTCACCCCAATCTCAATAGGATAGATTAATGACCGACTTTAATTCCTTCCGTACCGCAGTCCTTGAAGATGACGATCTTCAAGAGCAAGTCATATCCATTATCAATACCGCAACGGCTAATGGGTCAGGGATGGGAGAGGGCATAGCAACTCTTGCCAAGACACATGGCTTTACGATTACCTCAGATGAGGT
>ENA-OREN01001109-OREN01001109.1-marine-metagenome-genome-assembly--contig:-NODE-1109-length-33347-cov-3.993688_pt1 | contig 33347 bp, 27 predicted proteins | sample MGYA00248624_ERZ508555 | MGnify/ENA primary metagenome ERZ508555 (study PRJEB26222, sample SAMN06267773) | marine metagenome | isolation source: Saanich Inlet, British Columbia, Canada | place...
ACTCATGGTCTAGACAGAATTTTCACTTTAACCCTGTAAACATTTACTACTCTGCTCTTTTGCGTTAGTACGCCTGCTTGGTAGCTAAGAAGTTCAAGGGTTAAGCCTCTTGAAATTTAAAAGTAAACCTCTTTCCTTGTGAAATGGGTGTTTTTGATGCATAGACATGTGCTATGCAACAGATAAATCACGCCATTTACTTGCACTTGCATAGCGGCTTGCATGGAGATCCTGTAGCTTCGCTCTTACATTTTATGAAACATCCATAAAATTTGAGCTATTAACTAATAACTGTGTCGTTTAGTGGCTCAGTTGTAATTATAGTAATAAAATGAAACAGATTAACTTCAAATCATTAGTGGCAGTTGTGATTTTGGCTTCAACTACCGTAATTTGCACAGCATCAGCAACAAACAATACTGAGAAGTGGGAAATAAAGACATCCTCCGAAAAGATCCCTGAAGGCTGGGAGCCGTTTGGTTATGACAGCAACGACAAGTCTGATCCGTTCCTCCTTCGGCGCAAGACAAACAACTGGGATATCAAGCAAAAGTGGGAAATAAAGACATCCTCCGGGGCGATTCCCGAAGGCTGGGAGCCATTTGCTTATGACAGCAACGACAAATTTGATCCGTTCCTTCTCCGCCGTCGCACTTCTGGCGATTGGGATAACAAGCAAAAGTGGGAAATAAAGACATCTTCCGGAAGAGGGATTACTGCGGGCTGGGAACCATTTGCTTTTGACAGCTACGACGAGTCTGATCCGTTTCTCCTGCGCCGTAGCACTGCTGACAACTGGGATAACAAGCAAAAGTGGGAAATAAAGACATCCTCAAGTCTGACCGGAAAGATTCCCGAAGGCTGGGAGCCATTTGGCTATGATTACAACGACGAATTTGATCCGTTACTTCTCCGCCGTCGCTCAGCTGGCGATTGGGATAACAAGCAAAAGTGGGTAATAAAGACATCCTCCGGGACGATTCCCGAAGGCTGGGAGCCATTTGCTTATGACAGCAACGACAAGTCTGATCCGTTTCTCCTACGACGTCGCATAAAATAAATTTGAGCAGTTCCTTAAGTAATGAATGGCAAAACAACATATACTTCTGAAACAACCAGCAGCGTTTTAGAACATCATCGAGGTACTCTGATACTTGTGCTTGGCATTTTGAGTCTAGTTGGATGTACGTTTTTTACTGGGATACCAGCTTGGATTATGGGCAAAGGCGATCTCGCAAAAATGAAAGAAGATCAAATGGATCCCGAGGGAAAAGTTTTCACCAAAGCCGGGATGATTTGCGGGATGGTTAGCTGTATCTTATCGATTATTACCATCGTGGGTTTAGGATTATTAATGGCTCTTGGCACTGCCATGGAATGGTAAATTAAATGTGCCTTAGCGCTCTAGCAGGATGAGTGAAGAATTGATATACTGAATGAAAATACCCTGCACCAATTGCAATCAGCACTTGGAGATACCTGAAGAACTTGCTGGGCAGACCATTGAGTGTCCTGCCTGTAACACCAGTTTAGCTGTGCCAGCCTTAGTTCAAGAGGAAACACCACAAGTAGCTTCTGGTAAAAATTACCCGATTGAACTGAACTTCAAAAAAATAGCTCTAGCAAAACAAGCGATGCTGACAGATTCCAAAGGCAACTCAGTTGCTTATGCTCGGCAAAAGGTCTTAAAACTCAAAGAAGAACTCGAAGTATTTGAGGACAAAACAAAAGCCAAGCGAATCTGTACAATTAAGGCCAACAAGGTCATCGATTTCAGTGCGGCATATCACTTTTACACAGGGAACGAACAATGCTTTGGTTCCGTACAACGCAAAGGCCTTCTCTCAATATGGAAAGCGACTTACCTTGTCGATGATTCCAGCGGTAATCAATATGCAACAATTAAAGAAGAGAATCCTTTTGCAAAACTTGTTGACTCGTTGCTCGGAGGCCTCCCTTTTGTTGGCTTTGCTTGCAACTACATTTTTAATTCGTCATACATTGCAAAAAGTAAAGATGGCACTGAGCTCTTCAGGCTAACAAAAGTTCCGAGCTTTTGGGGCGCACTGTTCAAAATAGACAAACTAGCCGAAGTAACTCCTGACGAAGAAATACGCTGCATGATGAGTCTCTTGATGATGATTTTTCTCGAAAAGTCGAGAGGTTAAGCCACTGCTTCCAGTGCACTATTCAATACGGCAAAAGAACATTGTGAAAAGATAGCTAAAGGAAAATGAAACACATACTCACAACAATCGCAGCTGTGCTGTTGGCAGGGTGCGCCTCGACTAAAAGCCTCAATTTATCTTCGATTTCCATTGGCATGAACAAACAGCAGGTTATTACTTTCAAAGGAGAACCATTTAGGGTGGCAGCGATAGATGGGCTGGAATACTTTATTTACAGAGGCTTTGATAAAGAACTCCTTAAACCAAATGGGTTCATGGTCTATGAAGCTTTTATCCGATTTAAAGATGGCAAGGTAGATGCGTATGGAAGATTAGATGATTTCGATAGTACGAGGCACAAAGTATTGTTAATCAAGAAAGCTGCTGCTAAATGAGTGGCGCCAAGATGCTATTCATTTAAACTTCACCAAAAGAAAGCATGGCTCTAGTGTGATTTTTTTTGATTAAGTAATTCATGCAAGGCAATAACTAATGGCTGTGTCAATTTCAGCGCTCTAGCAAACAAAAGCCCATTGTGAAAAGATTAAGCTAATAGTGCAGGATAAAAACCAGCCTTTTCAATTAGATGAGGAATTTGTTGCAATGTTAACTGAGGCACAACAAAGACTTTATGGTTTTATACTCAAGCGCCTAGTTGATCATAATCAATCAAATGAAGTCCTTCAACTAACCAATATTGTCCTTTGCCGCAAAGCCAATGACTTCAAAAAAGGGACAAACTTCATGGCTTGGGCATTAACAGTAGCTAATTTTCAGATTTTATCTTTTCGTAAAAAACAATCGCGTGATCGGCTGATTTTTTCTGATAAAACATTTGATCAAATCGTAGAGGAGGATGGTAAAAGGTCTGACGATACACCTTCTAGATTATTTCATCTGAAGGAATGTCTCAAAAAAATAAACAAAGAAGACTTAAAGCTACTTAAAATGAGGTATGAGCAACGTCTTCCTTTCAAAGAAATAGCAGCTGCTTCCCATAAAACCTCTAACGCAATTCGCATACAGGCGCATCGAATTCGCAACCGCTTAATGAATTGTGTCGAAAAAAGAATGAGAGGAGAATTGGCATGATTGACTGGAAAAAAGATTTAGAAATATTGATGCCAAAATTGACTGAAGGGAAACTTTCCAAAGATGAAGAAAAACAACTAGAAAAAATATTAGGATCCAATCCCGAAGCAAGAAATTACTACCTTTCTTATATTGACGTCGACACCGCATTGGAGGAGCAAATTGGGATACCAAATTTTGATATAATGAATCTTTCGATTCAAGAGGCCTCAGTCTCAATAGCGGAAAATAAATCGAATAGTGCTTTTTTGGAATACTGGAAATTGGGGGTTTCGGTAGCTGCTGCTATTGTTCTACTGTTATATACATTTAACGGAAATTTAAATACAGCGACAGTAACTACTATTAAGTCATTATTAGGTTCAGTTAAAATAATTCAACAAAATGGCAATGAGTTAATGAATCCTAAAGTGGGGACATCTATCTCAATCGGATCTACTATTGAGACTGTGTCAATGGGCTCTTTTGTAGAGTTAGAATTTCCTGATCAATCCATTTTTACGCTTTCAGATCTATCACAGTGTGTGATTTTAAGATACGATAGTAATTATCGAGAATTAAGACTACTAAAAGGAAAGTTCACCTCTGACATAAAAACAAAGACCAGCAAAACACCACTAAAAGTTTACACACCTAGTTTTAGTCTAAATGTTTTAGAAGCAAAATTTGATATTGATACTATGGAAGAGTTTTCTCATTTCAGGGCCGAAAAAGGGAAAGTTCAATTAACTAGGCTTTCGGATAGTCAATCCAAGGAGGTAAGTGAAAATCAGGAGGTTTTCTTTTCTGATGGACAAGTTTCTTCCCCCCTTAACCTTCGCACTACAGAAAAGTGGGAAGTTAAAACATCTTCCGGAAAGATTCCTTTAGGCTGGGTACCGTTTAGTTATGATAGCAACGACAAGTCTGATCCGTTTCTCCTTCGCCGTCGCAATTCTGGCAACTGGGATAGCAATCAAAGGTGGGAAGTAAAAGCATCCTCCGGGACGATTCCCGAAGGCTGGGAGCCGTTTGGTTATGACAGCAACGACAAGTCTGATCCGTTTCTCATGCGTCGTCGCACTTCAGGCACCTGGGATGACAAGCAAAAGTGGGAAATTAAAACATCTTCCGGAAAGATTCCCGAAAGCTGGGAGCCGTTTGGTTATGACAGCAACGACAAGTCTGATCCGTTTCTCATGCGTCGTCGCACTTCAGGCAACTGGGATGACAAGCAAAAGTGGGAAATTAAGACATCTTCTGGAAGAGGGATTACTGCGGGCTGGGAACCATTTGCTTATGACAGCAACGATGAACAAGATCCGTTTCTCCTGCGCCGTCGCACTGCTGGTAACTGGGATAAGAAGCAAAAGTGGCAAATTAAAACATCTCCCGGGAAGATTCCTTTAGGCTGGGAACCATTTGGTTATGATAGCAACGACAAATTTGATCCGTTCCTCCTCCGCCGTCGCATAAAATAAATTTGATTGGAGCAATAATGGCTCTTGGCACTATCACTTGATGGAAAATAAACGGCTCTAAAATGCTATTCATCTCAACACCGCCAAAAGCATCAGTTTTTAGGCGTGTCTATTCCCTAGGAAATACGCCTGTCTAGACTCATGGTCTAGACAGAATTTTCACTTTAACCCTGTAAACATTTACTACTCTGCTCTTTTGCGTTAGTATGCCTGTCTCATGGTGAAGAAGTTTGTCGGGGAGATTGGCTGTCGCTCGGCCAAGCGCAAAGCGGCTTTTGATATATGGTTGGTAACACGCTCCTATTAAATTGACATCATCGCGTTAAGGGCTTCACATCCCCGCATGCTCAAGTTCGTGCTGTCCTTGTTCATTGCTAGTTTGCTGACGTTCTCCAACGCTTACCCCCAACTGCCCGACCGGGTAGCGTTCGGTAAAAAGAAGCGGGCTTTGGAACAGGTTCCACTGTCTGCGTTCCAACTGGATCCTGAGCTTGGCAAGAATCTTAAAATAGAGGTGTGGGCCGAGTCTCCACTGCTCTTTTCCCCGGTATCCATGGATGTCGGTCCGCAGGGTCGCATCTGGTTGACCGAGGGAATCGACTACAACCAGCGAAGACGAGTGGCCAACGGCCAGTCCATCATGGTGCTGTCGGATTCCGACGGCGATGGCAAGGCGGACAAGTCGCATGTTTTTGTGTCCGAGCCGAATGCCCGTCACGCGCCTCTTGGGTTGGCGGTGTTCGACAATCAAATCGTTCTCTCTGCCACGCCGGATCTCATCGTCTACACCGACGTCGATCGAGACGCCAGGTTCGACCCCAAGATAGACAAGAGAAAAGTTCTACTAACCGGTTTTCAAAACAAAGGGCACGACCACACCCTGCACGCAGCGGTGGGTAGCCCGAGCGGTCAGTGGTACTTCAGCTTTGGCAACTGCGGGGCCAACATTTTGACGCCGGATGGGCGCCACCTTATCGCCGGGTGCTACTACGGGCACAGCGAGGCAATCGGCAAACAGAGCTCAGATGGGCACGTTTGGGTAGGCGGAGTGGCCGTGCGAATGAACCCGGATGGCACCGGCCTGGCTCCCATCGGCCACAATATGCGTAATACCCACGACATGGCGGTGAGTTCATTCGGCGACGTATTTCACAGCGACAATGACGATCCCTCCCACTGCCGATCCACCTGGCTGATGGAATACGGCAACATGGGATACGCCGACCTTCGCGACGGCAGTCGTTCGTGGGAAGAAGTCGCGAAGACTTGGGAGGAGCCCGGCGGGCATGACAAAAATACGCGCTACTCAATTTCACACTGGCGGCAAAACTACCCAGGCGCACTCCCGCCTGGCACCATTTACGGGGCAGGGTCCCCGATCGGCCAGACCTTCTACGAGAACGGCAGCTTGGGCGAGGCCTTGAGTGGCACTTTCCTGAGTTGCGACATGGTTCGAAAAGAGCTGATGGCCTATCTCCCGAAACCCAAGGACGCCCAGATCGAAATGGGCAAGCCATGGGCCTTGGTAGGCCTCAAGGCGACGGAACAAAAGCAACACTTTCTGCCAACAGACATTGTGGTGGGAACCGACGGAGCACTCTACCTGAGCGACTTTTATAACGACACCAGCCGCCGAAACAACCAGCTATCCGGGACGATCTACCGGATCACTACCAAGGACCGTGGCAATCCACAGTCGCCAAAAATAGATTATGAGAGCGATGCCGGCTTGGTGGCCGCCTTGCAAAGCCCCGCCCGCAACGTGCGGACCGCTGCGGTGAATAAGCTGGTGGCACGCGGGAATGCTGTTTTTCCGCAGCTGCAGCAGTTGTTCGAATCAGCCGAAAACCCGTACGTTCAAGTACGCCCGATCTGGGTGATGGCGCAGCTCGGACCGAAGGGCCAAGGCTACGTCCGCAATCTGCTCAACTCGCGGAATCCCCAGCACCGCTTGGTCGCCTACCGAGCGCTGCGTTTCGCACAGCCAGCGGGACTCATCCCTATGGCCAACAAGATGGCCGGCGACAAGGATCCCTCCGTACGCCGCGAAGTGGCCCTTTCCCTGCGTGACGTACCCTATGCCAAGGCCAAGCGAGCCCTCGCCCAAGTAATCGACGGCTATGACGGTAAAAACCGCTGGTATTTGGAAGCCATCGGCGCTGGGTCAGTTGGGAACGAAGATCGTGTTTACGACGAACTGGTTAGTCCCAACCACGCCAAGACATCACCTGCAGAATGGGGCGACCGAGTAAAAAATCTGGCTTGGCGCCTGCACACGCCACAAGCCATCGAGGATCTGCACGCAACGATCAAGACCCAGAAACCGACCATTGAGGATTTTCGCCGATGGGTCATGGGCTATGCCGGCTACCGTAACAACACCGAACGAAAGCAGTACAAGGCACAACTCGAGTCATTGGCGAGGGAACCAGGATTTGAGGACGAGAAATATCAGATGACCATTGAGGAGGTCGCCCGCAAGGACCTCTCCAATTTACAAGGCGAAGGCCTCACCGAAAGTTTCATCATGCCGACACAGTTTGGCCCTGACTCGGTGTTGTCAGACGTAAAAACCATCGCCGCCATGAAAGGCAACACGGCCAACGGCAAGACTGCAGCTGCTCGTTGTACTATCTGCCACAAGATCGGCGCGGCGGGGGTATCCTTCGGGCCGCAATTAACCAACTGGGGGCAGACTCGTAGCATTGAAGAAATCGTCAAAGAAATTATGGAGCCCAACGCGAAGCTGGCCCACGGGTTCGACAAGCCGGTGCGCCTGCGGAAAGGCACGAACATTGCGGAGGGAATGCTCTCCAACTTCAGCTGGCATGCGGGGTCATTGAAGATCAAGCTGTTCGGCGGCGAGGTGAAAAAAATACTGTTTCGGCGCAAAGGCGTAAAGGTTGAAGAACTGAAAAACCATTCGTGGATGCCGACACCATCACGCATGGGCTTGTCGAACCAAGACGTCCGCGACATCGCGGAATATTTGAAAAATCTCTAGGTGACTTATATCTCGGAAATTTCACACATAGACGCTGAGGTGTTTCGCAATTAGGATGGCCCGCCGCTTGGCCAAGCGCTGGGCTGCTTTCGGCATTATGGCATCAGAGAAAGTATTGCAACGAATGGAGCGCTGGCTGGGCAAGGCAGACTCGCATCCTTTGGCCAAGCGCGAGGCCGACTTGGCCCTGCTGTTGGCCAAAAACGCCGAAGCTTGGGAGAAGTACGGCCAATTTTACGAGGGCTGGACGCACGAGGAGGTGGCCGAATTGCTCGAGGCGGTGCGGGCGGCGTCTTAACGGGAGTGAACCTGGAGCAACATGATTGATGCCCATCAACATTTCTGGCAACTGAGCCAGCCGTTTGATTACGCGTGGCTGGATAGCCCTGATCTCGAGGCCATTCGGCGCGATTATTTGCCGAGCGACCTCAAGCCGCATCTCGACGCCACGGGTGTGCGCCAAAGTATCTTTGTGCAGACACAGCACAATATCGAGGAGACCCGCTGGGTGCTGGGCATGGCTGAAGAGACCGACTGGCTTGTGGGCGTGGTCGGTTGGGTGGATCTCGCGAGCGAGTCATGCGAGGAGCAGCTGCTGCAGTTTAAAGATCATCCGAAGTTCGTTGGTGTACGGCACGTGACGCATGATGAACCGGACGACGATTTCATTGTCCGGCCCGGGGTATTGCGTGGCCTGAAGGTGCTGGAGAAGCATGGTGTGCCGTTCGATTTGCTCTTTCATGTGCGGCACCTCAAAAACGCGGATCGGCTCGCACGAGAACTACCCAGCCTTCCGATGGTCATTGATCATCTGGCTAAGCCCAGGATCAGGGATCAGTCGGTTGATGACTGGCTGCCGCAACTCAAGGCTGCGGCACAGCACGAGAATGTCTTTTGCAAACTCTCAGGCATGATCACCGAGGCTGATTGGGGGAACTGGAAGCCCGCCGATTTGAAGCCGTACGTGGATGCCGCGCTGGAGCATTTCGGGCCCGGCCGCTGCATGTATGGTTCCGACTGGCCGGTTTGCGAGTTGGCGGGGAGTTACGAGCAGGGGCATGGGGCATTGAGGGAAGTGTTGGGTTCCCTGAGCAGTGACGAGTCCTCTGAGATCTTTGAAGGTACTGCCCGCCGGTTTTATCGAATCGCCGGGTGAACGAATGCCAACCGCCATCGAAGCGGCTTCCAGCTGAAACGCTGAATGCTGTTAGTCACCCGGACGGCAATGTATGTTCCGCGCCCGCCGGGGGAATGGGTGCGTCAAAACACGCCCATTCCGGGCGCTGTAATTTAAACATGACACTAGAAAAATACACCGTGGGCGTGGGTGACCGATTTGCGCATCAGGCTGAGGCGCAGTTGCAGGCGTGTGTGCAACTAGCCGCAGATGGCATCGAAGTCGTGCCGGTCTGGAACAAGTCCAACCGCGAGCACAGCTTCATCGGCTCGGAACCGCAGAGCGTTTATGACGCCGCCAAGGCGGCGGTGGAGGCACTGGGCTGGGAGCAGGGTTGGCACGTGGATGCCGACCACATCAACATGGACACGGTCGACAAGTATCTCGACTGCTCGGATTTCTTCACCATCGACGTGGCGGATTATATAGGGCAACCGCCCGAGGGCGACGCGGTTGCGGTATTCGTGGGGAAACATCCGGAGTTGGTCGGCAGCGTGAGCATCGAGGGCATCGACACGCCGCTGGAGATCACGCGCGAGTACGTCGAGACCGTCGCCAGAAAATATCTGCGCGCGGTGGCCGAGGCCGGAACGATTTACCGGCACATCGAATCGCGCAAGAGTGACTTCATTGCCGAGGTGTCCATGGACGAAACCGACGTGCCGCAGACGCCGCCAGAGCTTCTGATCATTCTCGCGGCATTGGCTGATGAAGGCGTGAAGTTGCAGACCATCGCGCCGAAGTTCACCGGGCGTTTCAACAAGGGCGTGGATTACGTGGGCGACCTGGAGCAATTCGAGAAGGAATTCAACGACGACCTCGCTGTGATCGCCCATGCGATTGCCCAATACGGCCTGCCGGATAACCTGAAGCTCAGTGTGCACAGCGGCAGCGACAAGTTTTCCATCTACCCGATCATCGGCAACGCCCTTCGCCGCACCGGCGCGGGCGTACACGTGAAGACCGCCGGCACGACGTGGCTGGAGGAATTGATCGGCCTCGCCGAGGCCGGTGGCGACGGGCTGGCACTGGCCAAGGAGATTTACGCCAAGGCGCTGGAGAACGTAGATGCGTTGTGCGGGCCGTACGCCTCGGTGATTGACATCAATCCCGCGCAACTGCCCACGCCCGAGGTGGTGGCCGACTGGAGCGGCGACCAGTACGCCAACGCGCTGCGCCACGTGCAGGAGCACCCGGAGTTCAACCAGCACTTCCGCCAGTTGCTGCACATCGCTTTCAAGCTCGCGGCCAAGGAGGGCGCGCGCTACACCGATCTGCTTAAGGCCAACGCCGAGGTGGTCGGAAAGAACGTCACCGAGAACCTGTACGACCGTCACTTCAAACGCCTCTTCGTCGCATGAGCATCCAATCCGCTGTCACTATTTCGTTGGTCAAGGAGGCCGAGGGCGGCCCGTTTGTCTTCTGGCACGACCTTGCCGCCGGTTGTGCCAAAGCCGCCGAGTTAGGCTACGACGCCGTTGAGGTCTTCGCGCCCAGTGCCGATGCCATTCCCGTGGATGAACTGCGCCAGCTCACCCAGCAGTATAATCTCAAGGTAGCGGCAGTGGGTACGGGCGGGGGTTGGGTGATTCACAAATGGCATCTTTGCCAGCCGGACGCCACCTCGCGCGACAACGCCAAGAATTTCATCCGATCCATCATCGATGCCGGCGCGCAGCTCGGCGCGCCCGCGATCATTGGCTCCATGCAGGGCCGGTTCGAGGGTGCGGTGAGCAGTGAACAGGCGCTGGAGTATCTGCGCGCGGCCCTGAATGAACTAGGCGAACACGCCAAGGCCGCCGGGGTGCCGTTAATTTACGAGCCGCTCAACCGTTATGAGAGCAACCTGCTCAACCGCGCCGAGGACACGGTGGCGTTCCTGGACACACTGGACACGGACAACGTGGTAATCCTCGCCGATCTGTTCCACATGAACATCGAGGAAGCCAACATCGCCGACGCGCTGCGCACCTACGGCAAGCACATTGGACACGTGCATTTTGTCGACACCAACCGGCGTCCTGCCGGCTGCGGCCACATGGATTACACAGCCATTGCCTCGGCGTTGAAGGAAATTAGCTACGACAAATATGCCTCCGCTGAAGCGTTTCCGTGGCCGGACTCCGATTCCGCCGCCAGGGCAACGATCGACGCCTTTAATCAATACCTCGCATAAAGTGGAACGTCGCAAGCTTGGCAACACGGATCTTGAACTACCGGTCATCTCCTATGGCGCCTCGTCGCTGGGGCAGGAGTTCCGCCGAGTGACCATCGAGGAAGCACTCCGGTCCTGCCGGGTGGCACTGGAACTGGGCATGAACTTCATAGACACCTCGCCCTTTTATGGGCGCGGCATGAGCGAAGTGTTGCTCGGGCAAGTGCTGCGCGATTTACCCCGGGAGGAATTCATTCTCGGCAGCAAGCTTGGCCGCTATGATCTGGAGCATTTTGATTTCTCCGCCAAGCGCGTGGCTGAGAGCATCGACGTCAGCCTACACCGGATGGGGGTGGATCATCTCGACATCATTCTCTGTCACGACATCGAGTTTGTGGAGATGCAGCAGATTGTTAATGAGACCCTTCCGGCGATTCAAAAGATCCGCGACACAGGTAAAGTGCGATACATTGGTTTCTCTGGCTATCCGATGAAAGTTTTCCCGTTCATCATGGACCAGATTGATGTGGACGTTGTGTTGTCCTATAACAACTACCACTTGCAGAATACGCGCTTCGCTGATCTGTTTCCCTACCTCAATAAAAAGGGCGTGGGCATCATGAATGCCGGCCCCTTCTGCGCGCGTCTGCTGACCAATGCTGCCTTGCCCAAATGGCATAAGGAACCTGAGGAAGTGCGTGTGGCCTGCAAAAAGGCCGCTGATCATTGTTCGGCCAAGGGCGTGGACATCGCACAATTGGCCGTGCAGTTTTGCGTGGCGCAAAAAGACATCGCGACCACGATCGCCGGCAGTGCGAATCCGGATAATGTCCGCAACTGGGCCAAGTGGGCTGAGAGCCCGATGGATGAGGAGTTGCTTGCCGAGGTGCTGGCAATTCTCGAGCCCATTAAGGACATCGGTCATGTTGAAGGCCTGCCGAAGAACAACTAGAATTTAATGAAAGCAATCATTCTGGAAAAGCCCGAGCACTTCATCGCTTCAGACATTGATGAACCGGCGCAACCAGGCACGGGAGAGGCATTGGTGGAGGTGCATCGGGTCGGGATCTGCGGCACGGATGTAGCGGGTTATCTCGGTAAGATGCCCTTCTTTACTTATCCGGTGATACCCGGCCACGAGCTGGGCGTGCAGGTGCTGGCGGTGGGCGAGGGTGTGACCAATGTGAAGGCAGGTGATAACTGCTCTATTGAGCCCTACATGAACTGCGAAGAATGCTACGCTTGCAAGAAGGGTGCGACGAACTGCTGCGAGTCACTCGAGGTCATCGGAGTGCACAAGGACGGCGGCATGTGCGAGCGCTTAGTGTTGCCGGCGCGCAAGCTACATCCTTCAGAGAAGTTGACGATGGAGCAGCTAGCCTTGGTGGAGACGCTGGCCATTGGCTGTAACTGTGTGAACCGATCCGCTTCAAGCTCAGGCGACAAGGTGCTGGTGATCGGTGCCGGGCCAATTGGGATGGCGGCAATTGAATTTCTGAAGGTCGCCAAGACCGAGATTACGGTGATGGACATGAACGAGACGCGCCTGCAGTTTTGCAAGGAGAAGCTGGGAGTGGATCACACGGTTGTGTTCAAGAATGATGGCACGGAAGCGGATCGTCTACGTGAAGTCAATGGTGGGGAATTGCCGATTACGGTCATTGACGCCACTGGGAGCCATGTCTCTATGTCCAATGCCTTTCAATATGTGTCTTTCACGGGCCAGGTCTTGTATGTGGGAATCACCACCCAGGAACTCTCCTTCAAGCATGTGACCATTCACCGGCCGGAACTCACGATTAAAGCCTCGCGCAATGCTGTGCCGGGGGATTTCAAGCGAATCATCAGCCTAATTGAGGATGGTGTGATTGATACCGATCCGTGGCTTTCGCATCAGGCGAGCTATGATGATTTTATTCCCGAATTCCCGAATTGGCTCAAGCCCGAGACAGGCGTTATCAAGGCTGTCCTGCATATGAATTGAAGGCAGCTTTTTTTATCTACTGTAGCCCCGCGAGGCCAAACGCGAGACCGATCTGGCCCTGCTGCTGTCGAATGACCCCGGCATCTAGGATGCGGTACTTTCAACTATACGAGGAATGACCCTCGAGGAGGTGCCGAATTATTCAAGGCGGTGCTAGCGCGGGTTAACCGGACATAGTCTCCCGAATGCGGCTTGCATCGGAGTCTTCGAGGCGTAACGTCTTCGCCAGATGAAAAGGAACCTGGCCGCTATCGGCGTATTCTGCGCCCTTCTCGTTCTCCCCTCCCAAGGGCTGCCTCAGGAGGCACCGGAAAAATCCATTTGGAAAGCAGCCTCCGACGGCGACCTTGAGGCGATAGAGGCCCACATCGCTGCGGAGACCGATCTGGACGAGCAAAACGAAACAGGTTACACGCCGCTGCATTATGGCGTGATGAAAACCAAACCGGGCGTGGTAACCCTCCTGCTTGAGGCCGGCGCAGACCCAGACGTGGCCAACACGCAGAATAAGACACCGCTGGACATAGCGATTTCCGGGTCGAAGGATGAAATCATCGACCTGCTGCTCGAGGCCGGGGCGGCGGTGGAGCCTCCCGAGGACGGTATTCATGTTCTCGCGTGGAACAACGAAGTGATCGGCGTTAAACTCCACATCTATGCTGGCACCGACATCGATCAAGCAGACGAGTTCGGCAATATCCCGTTGCTCCTCGCCGTGACAAAGGGGCACATCGGGGTTGTCGAACTGCTCATTTTGCACGAGGCCAATCTTGAGGTCGGCGATGAGCACGGCTTCACCCCACTCATCATGTCAGCAGAGTTGAACCATCCCGAGATCGTGCAACTCCTACTGGATGGCGGGGCAGACATTGCCGCTGAGGACAAGGCCGAGCGCACCGCGCTGGACTGGGCCATCATCATGCAGTCGGCCGAGGCGGAAGATATTCTCCAGGAGAACGACGCCCCGAGCGGTGCGGAGATATCGTTCATCGCAGCGATCCAGACCAACAATATAGACGCCGTCAAGGCACTGCTCGAGGCCGGCGCCGATGTGAACGAACCAGCCTACACGACAAAGACCCCGCTGCACTATGCCTCCCACTCTCGCAACAAGGAAATCCTCAAGCTGATGATGACCGAGGGGGCCGATCTCGAGGCCAAAACCGAGCAGGGCTTCACCCCGCTGTCATACGCCATCGGGTTGAACCATCCCGACAACTGCCGAATCCTCCTCGAGGCAGGCGCCGATGTGGATGCCATCGATAACTGGAAACAAACCGGCCTGAACGTTGCCGCAGGGCAGGGCCTGACCGATGTGGCTGCGGTTTTGTTGGAGTTCGATGCCAACGTGAACACGCTGGATGTATGGAACTGGTCTGCGCTGGACGTGGCTGAGGCATATGAAAACCTTGATATCGCAGAGCTAATCATCGAAGCCGGCGGCGTCAATGGTCCGAAAATCACCATCCATCAGGCTGCGGGTGCGGCTGACAACGATATGGTAGCGCTTCACCTCTTTTTCGGCACCGACATCAATCTGCTCAGCGACACCGGCGAAACACCGCTGGACATCGCCGCCACCGCTGAAAAACTCGACACAGTTGACTTCCTTCAGGCGCAAACCCACCTGGACTTCGCCACCGACGACGACGGCCAGCGCGTCATCCGGGTGACCGGCCCGTACGGCACCGGCGACCTTGCGCCGCTGCTCGAGTTCACCATCGAGTCCTCGGCCAACCTCACCGACTGGGAAGTCGTCGAGTCGGTGGACACCTATGACGGCGTCGGCGATATGGCATTCACCCCGGATGCCGCGACCCCGGCCAGGTTCTTCCGTGTGACCGTGGCAGAGCTCGACGAGTAATTTCCAGAAACCGGTTTACGGAAAAAGGGTGCTTTTCAGCGCCCAGCGGCTACGCTGCCGGCATGGCAGACAATCACAGAAAGGAGTCGCCGTTCACGCGTGAAGATCCCTGGCGCATTTTCCGGATCATGGCTGAGTTCGTCGATTCGTTCGAAGAACTCTCCCGGCTCGAGCCGAGTGTCACCATCTTTGGCTCATCCCGCACCAAACCGCGCAACCCCTACTACCAGCAATCGGTGGCCATGGCCAAAAAACTGGCCAAAGCCGGCGTGCCAGTAATCACCGGCGGTGGCCCGGGCATCATGGAGGCTGCAAACAAGGGAGCTGCACAGGGCAAGGGCACATCGGTGGGCCTGAACATCGAGCTTCCTTTCGAGCAGTGCGGCAACAAGTACGCCAATCTGCCGATTAATTTTCACTACTTTTTTTCGCGAAAAGTTTGCCTCGTGAAGTACAGCCTCGGGTTCGTTTACATGCCGGGCGGCTTCGGGACGCTGGATGAGTTGTTCGAAGTGGCAACACTCATACAGACGAAGCGCATCGAGCCGTTCCCTATGATCCTGTTCGGCAAAAAACACTGGCGAGGGCTGCTCAATTGGGCAAAAAAAACGCTCGAGTGCAACGGACAGATCAGCCCGGGCGACATCGAGCTAATGACGCTGACCGACGACGTGGACGAGGCGGTGGAAATCCTGACCCGCTACATTCAGGAAAATAGCGGCAAGAAGCACGTTGGCCGGGCGTTCAATTAATCCTCAGCCGGCAGATCGCCCTCTCCCGGGAATTTCGGGAACATCGGCGTGTCAAACGGTTGGCTCTCATCGGGGGCATCCTCGGGCGCATTTCCCGGATCCAGGTTCTGCCCCTTGGCCTGTAGCAGGGCAACGGCCAGCTCTTTCATCTCGCCGCTGCCGTGGATGGCTGTCCTGCGGAGAATCTCGAGGTTCTGCTCGATGATCGCCATCAGCTCGCGCAGCCCGGCGCCGCTCATGTCTGCCACGCCACTTGGCTTGGATGCTTCCTGCTCCGTGCCAACTTGGGGATGGCCGCACTGCGGGCAGAACGTCGCCTGAGGGCTCAGGTTGTTCCCGCACATTCGGCATGGCAAAAGTCGGCTCATGGCTGCCTCCGCTTGGCCAAGTCAGCGCTTGCTCTTGGCTAAGCGCCGAGCCTTGGCCACCTTGGCCGCCACCTTCAGCCGCAGGCCGTTCAGCCGGATGAACCCGGTGGCGTCGTCCTGATTGTACGCGTCAGTCGGGTCAGCCTCCATCGTCGCGATGTCCGGGTTGTACAGGCTGACCGGCGACTTAAGCCCGGCGGCGATCACGTTGCCCTTGTACAGCTTCACCCGCACAGTGCCGGAGACGTTTTGCTGGCTCTCGGTGACGAGCGCCTGCAGCGCCTCCCGCTCCGGCGCGTACCAGAACCCGTTGTAAACCAGCTCGGAATATTTCGGGATCAACGAGTCACGCAGGTGCATTACCGCACGATCCATCGTGATCGACTCCATGATGCGATGTGTTGCGTGCAGGATCGCCCCGCCCGGCGTCTCGTAGACGCCGCGCGACTTCATGCCGACGAACCGGTTCTCCACCATGTCCACCCGGCCGATGCCGTGTTTGCCGCCGAACCGGTTGAGTGTCTGCATCACCTTGAGCGGCGACATCGCCCGGCCGTTGACGGCGATGCAGTTGCCTTTTTCAAAATCCACCGTGACGTACTCTGGCCTGTTCGGCGCGTCCTCGGGCGATACGCTCAGCTTGTACATACCTTTGTACTTCGGCGCGGAGGCGTCGAGCCACGGATCTTCGAGCATGCCGGCCTCGAACGAAATATGGAGAAGGTTGCGATCCATCGAGTACGGCTTTTTCATGCTGGCCTCGACCGGGATTTTTTTGGCTACGCAGTAATCGATCATCTCCTTCCGCCCCGGGAACTCGTTACGAAACTCGTCGTCCCGCCACGGCGCGATGATCTCGAGATCGGGCGCAAGCGCGGCGGCGGCCAACTCGAACCTCACCTGATCGTTGCCCTTGCCGGTGGCGCCGTGGGCGATGGCCTGCGCGCGGTGCTTGCGGGCGATCTCCACCATCCGCTTGGCGATCAACGGCCGCGCAATGCTGGTGCCGAGGAAATACTGCCCCTCGTAAATCGCACCGGCCTGCATCATCGGGAAAATGAAATCGGTGGCGAACTCCTCGCGGAGATCGTCGATGTAGATATCCGACGCGCCGGTCTTGCGTGCCTTCGACCGCAGACCCTTGGTTTCCTCCTCCTGCCCAATGTCCGCGCAAAACGCGATGACTTCGGCGGAGTACTTTTCCTTGATCCAGGACAACAGAACGGAGGTGTCGAGCCCTCCTGAGTATGCGAGAACAATCTTCATGCGTAAAAAACAGCCCGCGAATCATCGACAAAACTGTCGGTGATGAAAGAAAAAAACGCGCTTGGCCAAATTCAGTTGACTCGCTTGGCCAAGCGGGATACCGATTGCGTCGACGTACCATGACTACTGTTACACGACTCCCGATGTGCCTCGCCACCGGTATCCTACTGGCCGGGCTGATTCCCGTTTCCGCGGCCAAGAATGAGGCTGCTGCCGACCCGGCCAAGGTCGATGTCGACTACGCGTTCCAAGGCGAATACGCCGGAGTGCTGGCCGGTCAATTCGACGTCGGCGCGCAGGTCATCGCGCTCGGCGACGGCAAGTTCAAGCTGATGCTCTACCCCGGCGGCTTGCCCGGCGCGGGCTACGACAGCACATCGGAGAAACGCGAATACGACGGCGCACGCGACGGCGACACGGTTACCTTCACCGGCGGCACCACCGGCAAATCGATCACCGGCGGCAAGCTGACCTTCTCGCGCGACGGACAGGAGTCCGCCATCGACCGCACCATCCGCAAAAGCCCGACGCTCGGTGCCAAGCCGCCCGAAGGTGCGCTCGTGTTGTTCGACGGCAAATCCGCCGAGAACTTCAAGCCTGGACGCATGACCGAGAGCGGCTTGCTGATGCAGGGCGCGAACAGCGTCAAAAAATTTCAGAGCCACAAGCTGCATATCGAGTTTCGCCTTCCGTACGAGCCGACGAAGCGCGGCCAGGCGCGAGGCAACAGCGGTTGCTACATGCAGGCCCGCTACGAGGTGCAGATGCTCGACTCATTTGGCCTCGCCGGCAAACACAACGAGTGCGGCGGCATTTACACGATCGCTGATCCGGATGTGAACATGTGCCTTCCGCCGCTGCAATGGCAGACGTACGATATCGACTTCACCGCGGCCAAGTACGACAAGGACGGCAAAAAAACCGCCAACGCCCGCGCCACCGTACGTCACAACGGCGTGTTGATCCACGACAACATCGAGCTACCCAAGCGCACCACCGCGAGCCCGCTGGCCGAGGGCCCGGAAGCGGGCTTCCTCCACCTGCAGGACCACGGCAACCAAGTCCGTTACCGCAACATCTGGGTCATCGAGAAATAACACCCGGCCAAGCGAAAGCCCCGGAGAGGCGGCGCTCTCACTACGTTACCGTTCAGTCGCCGTAAAACTCCGCGAACCACGCCTCCGGCTTGACCCCGAAGCGCCACTCGCGGCCGCGCCACACAAAGGTGAGTTCGCCGGCGTGGAGCGCGTGACACGGCAGCAGCAACGCCCGCCGTTGCTCGTCGGTGAGCCGTCGCTCGACCAGCGCGAGGTAGCAGTCCTCGTCGTGCCCGTACAATTTGTCACCAACGATCGGGTGCCCGATGTGCGCCAAGTGAATCCGAATCTGATGTTTTCGCCCTGTCCGTGGCCGGACTTGGAGTAGTGAAAAGTTCCCCTCGTCTCGTTCAAACCGCTTGGCCAGGGTGAAGTCGGTTTGCGCCGCTCGGCCGTCCGCGCGCACGCAATCCTTGATCGCCACCGGGCTGGCCTCGTCGCGGCCAAGCGGCTCGTCGATGGCGCCGGAGTCCGGCCCGACATGGCCGCGCACGATCGCGTCGTACGACTTTTGCACGATGCCGTCTTCCCAAAGCCGCCGCAATTCCTTCGCCGCCTCGTCGCACTTGGCCAGCAGCACGATGCCGGTCGTCTCGCGGTCGAGCCGGTTGATCATGTGTGCACCCGCGGCCTTGCCAAGGTGCAGCCGCACGCGGCTGATCAGGCTGCTGTACTCGTCGCCCTTGGTCGGGTGACAAACCAGGTCGGCCGGCTTGTTGACCACCAGCAACTCGTCGTCCTCGTGGACGATCTCGAACAACGTGTCAGTCATGCCGCCGCGGATTTTTCATTTCAGATTATTCCGGCACGGTGGCCGATCGGTAAAAGATGCGGCATTTCGGCAGCGCCTTTTGCAGCCGCCGAACACCCTCGACGGTCAGCCGTGTCCGGTGCAGATACAGCGACTTCAACTGCTTGAGCTTGGCCAGGCGCGGGACGCTGGCGTCGGTGATGCGCGTGTCGTGCAGCCACAGTTTTTGCAGTTGGCCAAGCGCGACGAATTGCCTTGTGCCCTTATCGGTGAGGCGTGTCTCGCCGAGGTGCAGTCCCGTCAGCTTAGGCAGCTTGGCCAAGTGCGCCATCGCCCCGTCGCCGATTTTGTTGCCGCGCAGGCCGAGGTAAACGAGCCGCTTCAGCTTGGCAATGTGCGCCATGCCGGCGTCGGTCACGCGCGTCTCGCCGATGGGCAGATGCTGGAGCCGGGGTAGGTTAGCCAAGTGCGCGAGCCCCACGTCGCCGACTTGGGTGCGGTAAAGGTTTAGCCACTCGAGCTTGGCCAAGCCGCTGAGGTGCGCAAGTCCCGCGTCGCCAATCTTGGTTTGCTCGAGCGAGAGGTCGGTGAGATTTGCAAAATTGGCGACGAGTTTCAGTTGATCATCGGTGATCCTCGAGCGGTTGAGGCTGATCTCGGCGACCGCACCGCCTTTCGTGAACACGCCGCCGCCAAGCGCCCGAAGTTTGTCGGCGTCATCGGCCTGAGCCGCCCAGGCAGTCAACAGCAGCAGCGCACTTGGCCAGGCGAGGTTCATTTTTCCGTGCCAACGGCTTCGCGCAGTTCGGTGAAACCTTCGCGAGCCAGCCGCTTGGCCAACCCCTTCAGGATGGCGCGCGTGATTTGCGGCCCCTCGAAAACCATGCCGGAATAAATCTGCAGCAGCGACGCGCCGGCGGTGATTTTCTCCCACGCATCAGCGGCGTCAAAAATACCGCCGACGCCGATGAGCGGCACGCGGCCACCCGACTGCCGGTAAAGGTGCCGGATGACTTCGGTGCTGCGCCTGGCCAGCGGGCGACCGCTCAAGCCGCCGGTCTCGGCGTAAAGCCCGGACTCGGCGGGGCGCGCGATGGTGGTATTGGTGGCCACAATGCCGGCGAGGTTGTGCGGCTCGACCAACTCGAGAATCTCGTCGAGCGCATCGAAGCCGAGGTCGGGCGCGACCTTGACGAGGATCGGCCGGTTGTCGTCGTTGGCCTCCTGCAACGCGGCGAGGATTTCCGCCAGCGCGGATTTGTCCTGCAACTGCCGGAGATTCGGCGTGTTCGGCGAGCTGACGTTGACGACAAAAAAGTCAGCGAGATTTTTCAGCAACTCAAACGAGTACCGGTAATCGGCGGGCGCATCGGCGAGCGGCGTGACTTTGGATTTGCCGAGGTTGACGCCGACCGGGTGGCTTGGCCAGGCGCCGGAGTCGTGCCAGTCGCGCAGCCGCCCAGCCATCGCGTCCGCGCCGGGATTGTTGAAGCCCATGCGGTTGATGAGCGCCTCGTCCTCGACCACGCGGAACATTCGCGGCTGCGGATTGCCTGGCTGCCCGTGCTGCGTGACGCCGCCCAACTCGCTGAAGCCAAGGCCCAGCGCGGCCCACATCGGCACCGCCGTGCCTCCCTTATCCATGCCGGCGGCGAGGCCGACCGGGTTGGGAAATTTCAGCCCGAACAGCTCGACCGGCAGTTTCGGGCCGCGCAAGAAACACCCGGCCAAGCCCAGCGCCCAGCGGCGTCGGGCCGCCCAGGCGAGCTGGCCGATGACGAGATTGTGCGCCTCCTCCGGGTCGCGATTGAAAAAGTTCGGTCGAACGAACGTCTTGTAAAGCCAAGACACGGGCGGATTGTCAGGCGCAGCAGCCGAGGCGTCGAGCATCGACTTGGCGATGCTCAAAACGGCTGGTAGCCGGCGGGAAAGCGGCGAATCTGCCACTGCGTCTCGTGCGCCTGCCACTCGTCCCAGCCCAGTTCGCCCAGCAGGCGGATGCGTTTTTTGTGCAGCTTTTTATCGTGCGGACTGCGCTTGATTTTTTCGTTGAGCAGCTTAAGCGCGGTGGCGAGCCGGTCGTGGCGGTTTTCGCGCCGGATGTGCAGCAGCACGAACTTGTCGTCGGTCGGCTCCGCCCATTTTTGCAACTCGGCGAAGTTGGCCTCGAACTGCCCGTCGAGCGCCTTGAGCTTGGCCTTGGTTTCATCCGTGCCGGCGTTTTCGCCTTCTCGCAACTGGGTGTCGAGGTAGGCCAGGGCGCGTCCTTTGCGGTAGAGCGCGTCCGTCAGCGTGTTGAGTTTTTTGTCGAGCTTGGCCCGCTTGGCCTTGGCCTCATCGTCGTCCGGCTTGAGATTGACGCCGTAGTGGCTGGCCAAGGCTCCGGTGTCGATTTGCACGATGACAGTGTCGGCGGCGGCCGTTATTTTCTCGAGGTTTTTTTTGCGGCCGGCCTCGCTGTCGAGCCGCTTGAGCTGCTCGACCAGCACCGGCAGATGGTTCGGCGTCTCGTCAAGGATCGCCTTGGCCAAGCGGTCGAAATCCTCGGCCTTCTTGTCGCCGTGCAGCTTGGCTAAGCGCGCAACTTTTAGGTCGCGGACGGCTTCCGCCAGTTTCTCCTGCTCGGTTTTTTTGTCCTTCTTTTTGTCGGCACCGGTTTTCTTTTTGTCGGCCTTGGCCAGGGCAATCCGCAGGGTGACGGGGTAACCCCCCGGCTTTTTGCCGGGGCCGATGAGGTTACTGTCGCCCTGGCCGTAGTGGATCGTGCCGAGCAGCAAATCGCCGGGCGCGGCGGTGCCGGGCAGCGGCTTGGGCTGGGCGATGTAGAGCCGCGCCTGGTTGCCACGGGCCAGGGTGCGCGAGCCGAAACTACCCCCACCGGTCAGCGCGTTGTCGGGGTCGGTGTGGAATTTGAGCGCTACCGGCTTAGCCAATTTGTGGTCGAGGTTCAGCGGCATGTCCTTGAGTTTTTTGAGATGGCCGAGCTGGTGGTTTCGCGCGTGAAACTTCAGCACGTAATCGCCCTTGGCCAAACTGACCGAGCTTTTGCTGCCGCTCGAACCGGCGGCGATGAGGCGCTTGGACTTGTCGTAGAGCATCCAGATGAGCGACTCCCACGATTCCTGGAATTGATCCTCCAGCGCGAGCGCCGGGCGTGGCGTGACGGTGGTCTTGGCGCTGAGGTTGAATTTGTAGGTCAGCTCGGCCTCGAAGATGCGGCGGTTGTCGGGGAGGGCGTCGCGAGCGTCGGTGAGCGGGCGCGTCTTGAATTCGCTTGGGCGGATCGATTTGCGCAGCGTGCCGAAGCTGCCGCTTGGCGAGAGGGCTTCATTGCCAAGCGGCGCTGCGACATCCACTTGGGACACGAGCTTCGCCGCGTCGATGTGCAGCCGGCGACTGTCGGGCACGATGCCGTGAAAGGCGATGTCCACCGTGCAGCCGGTTTTGCCGAGGCTCGACCAGTACTGCGCGATGGCGACCTCGAGCGTGCGTCCGCCGGTGACGGCGAAGCTGCGGATCTCCGTGTCGCGCTCGCGGATGGTGATGTACTGCCGCGTGCCGCTCTCGCTGAACGATTGCCCCGGCACCTGCTGAACGACCTGCATCACGATACGGCGCGATCCGGCCTGTTCGCCGGTGCGGAACACCACGTCGGCCCAGGTCGCCCCCGGCGGCACGACAAGGAAGCGGCGCTCGATCTGTCCCGGTGCGAGCGTGAGAGCCTCCGTCCATTGAACCGGTTTGCCCGTGTCAACCGGCTCCGGCTTGAGCACGGTGATCGGCACGCGAAAGACGGCGCCGCGCTCCGGGTGATCGGCGTCGTGGCCGACGACCTCGGCGTAGTGCATGCCGCTGATCAGCGACTGCGGGTTGACCTCGACGCCGAAGCTGCGCCCGCCGTGCATCAGCACCATGTGGCGGGGATGCCCGACCCACGAGGCGTCGCACTCAAGGTTGATGCGCATCTCAAAAGCGACCTTCCCGGCGTTGTCGGCGTCCTCGTGAAACACCGGCTCGATGGCGATGGTCGAAGCAACCGGCTGGCCGGTGTTGAACGGCTCGCGCAAATAAATGCCACGCCCGCCCTGCGAACGGTTGGTGACCTCGAACCGCAGGTCGTGATCCATCGCGTCCCGGTTGGCCTCGAGGTAGGCGAACGCCTTGTCCACCTGCAACAAGCCCCGGCCCTGGGCGAAGCGCTCGACGTTGGGGATTTCCTTCGCGGTATTCTCGATGGCGCGGCGGATCCGGTGCGGCGTCCACTCAATCTCCTGCTGTTTCAGGCCGGACAAGAGCAGCGCGATACCGCCGCACGCGTTGGGCGACGACATGGAGGTGCCGTTCATCTGCATATTGCCCTGCAGCGTCCAGTTCGAGACGGGCGCGATCGCCCCGCCGGGCGCACTGAAATCGACGCCGAGATTTCCGTCGAACGTCGGCCCGCGCGACGACCACGTGTACTGGATGGCCGGCAGCGGCTCGCGCAGCGAATACTGTGCCTCCATCATCACCGGCGAGACGTAGGCGCCGATGCCGAAGAGCGCGGAGGTCGTGCCACCGGGCGAGCCAACTGTCGACAGCGCCGGCCCGTTATTACCGGCGCTGGCCACAAAAATGACGTTGTGCTTGTTGACGATCTCCGAGTAGAGCGCGGCGAGCCGGCCGTCGTTGGGATCCTGCGATGGGCCACCGTAGCTCATGTTGATCAACTGGCAGTTGTTCTCCAGCACAGCGATCAGCCCGCGCACCTCGCCGGTGCCCATCGACGAGCTGCCCATGCGGCGGTCGCCGATTTTGACCGACACAATCTGCGCCCCGGGGGCGAGTCCGTTAAGTTCCGGTTGGCCCGGGTAATTCGCCGCGACGATGCCGGCCACGTGCGTCCCATGCGCGCCGACATCGGTGACGATCGAGAGCGTGTCGCCGTCGTCGTAAATATTCAGCGCGAAGTTCATCATGACCCGCTTGCCGAACGACGCCCACTGGCGCTCGGCGCGGAAACGGGTCATCAGCTTCTCGTCGGTGAGGTCGCCGTCCTCGTCGGTGTCCACCACGGCGCGCCACGCCTTGCCGTCGTTAAAGACAACACAGTCGTAAACCGGGCCGGGATCGTCGTAATCCTTTTGCAACGCCTCGAGCAGGTCGATGCGCGCCTGCAATTCGCCGCGCTCCTTTTTCTTGTCGCCTTTCGGGGTGGAGTTGGCCTCGTCGAAATCGACAAGCTTGGCCTGCAAGCCGGCCATGCGCTCGCGCTGCTGTTTGTCCCACTCTTTTTTACGCTCGCGCTTGAGGCGGCTGACCAGGCTGCCAGGGAACAACTCGTACGCCGCCTTGATGCCGACGCGCCATTTGCCGCCGGGGTTTTGCCAGTCGCCGCCGAGCTTGAGCGTACGGCCGGTGAGACCGGTCAGCGTGCCGTCCTTGGCTTCGCGCTCGGCGGAAGTGTCCACATCGCCGCTGCCGGAGCCGTCCACGACATCGACGATCTTCGGCCGCCCGTCGCTGGTCTCCTGCAGGCCGGGCGCGCCGGGATCGACGCCGGTGTCAAAGATCGCAACCGTGATGCCGCGACCGTCGTAAGTGGGGTATTCCTTGAGATGGTTCAGCGCGCCGGTCTCGGCCTTGGGCAAGATGCCTTGGAGCGGAAACGGCTTGGCGCTTGGCGGCGCGGCTGTGGGCGGTTGCGCTTGGCCAAGTGCGACGATGGCCAAACCGGTCAGGATTGATCTGTTCATAAAAAGCGGGCGGAGCTTGGCCAAGCGGACAGCGGCCGCCAAGGCCAAATTAGCCCACGGCCAAGTGGTGATGCAATTTCAGTTTGTCGCTGCGCCGCCGAGGCGACACTATGACGGCGCTCATGGAAAATCCGGAGATCATAATTTATCTGCTCGTCGGCGTCGCGCTGGGAGGGGCGATCGGCTGGCTGATTGGCTCGCGCAAAGGAGCCGAGGCCGAGGCCGAAAATCAGGCGGCCGAACGGCGGCTCGAGGATCAGCGGAGCCAGGCGGCCGAGCAACTGGCCGCGCTCAAGGAGTCGTTCAAGGTGCTCAGCGCCGACGCGCTGAAAGAGGCCCAGCCAGAACTGGTGCGCCTGGCCGGCGAGACGCTTGGCAAGCTGCACGAGAGCGCCAAGGGCGAACTGAACACCAGCAAGGAAGCTGTGGCCAAGCTGGTCGCGCCACTCACGCAACACCTCGCGACCTACCAGCAGCGGTTGAGCGAGAGCGAAAAAAGCCGCAACACCCAGTTGGGCGCGCTGCGCGAACAACTCAGCACCCTCAGCGAGAACAGCAAGTCGCTCTCGAGCGAGACGGAGCAGTTGCGGATGATCCTCAACTCCAGCCAGGCGCGCGGCAAGTGGGGCGAGGAGACGCTGCGTCGAGTCGTCGAGGCCGCCGGGCTGAGCAGCCACTGCGATTTCAGCGAACAAACCGGTTCCACCGAGGGCCGGCCGGACATGATCGTGCATCTGCCGGAGGGACGCCACATCGTCGTCGACGCCAAGTCGCCGGACCTGTCGTTCCTCAACGATCTCGAGTCGGGCGACGCAGCGCAGCGCAAAACGGCCATCGAGCAGCACGGCAAAAAAATGCGCGAAACCATCAAGTCGCTGGCGGACCGAAACTACCCGCAGCACATCGACGGAGCGCTCGATTGCGTGGTGATGTTCGTGCCGGCCGAGTCGCTCTTCAGCGCCGCACTCGAGGGCGATCCCGACCTGATCGTGTGGGCGGCCGCGCGCCGCATCACGATTGCCACGCCGGCGTCACTGATCGCGCTGCTGCGCTCCGTGAGCGTGAGTTGGCAGTACCATTCGCAGTCGGAAAATGCTTGGACCATCGCCGAGGCGGCGCAGGAACTTTACAATCGAATCGGCACATTTATCGGGCATTTCAACAATATCCGAAAAGGCCTCGAGCGGGCGAACAAATCGTACAACGACGCCGTCGGCAGCTATGAACGCTCGATCAAACCAAGCGGCGAGCGCGTCAACAAACTGCAAACCGGTGAGACCGAGGGGAAGGAACTCCCCGCCGTCGAGCCGGTAGCGGAGGTTCTCCGAACCCTCCCCGCGCCGTCCGATGACGGAACCGACCAAGTTGAATCGACCTGAGCTTGGCCAAGCTCACTGTTCACTGCTCACTTCATCATAATCCGGCACCGGCGGGAGGCCGAGCGCCATGAAGAAAGGCACGACGAGAAACGCTGCACCGACCCAGAACGGCATCGAGCTATTAAATTTCCAGTAGAGCAAGCCGCCCATGATCGGACCGATGGCGCGGCTCAGCGAGCCAAGCGAACGGAACACGCCCAGCGACAGTCCCTGCCGGTCTCCCGGCGTGTAACGCGATACAAGCGAGTTGAGCGACGGCATGGTCATCCCACTGCCTGCGGTCATGAGGAGCAATCCGCCGTAAAGCACGCCGGCGGTAGTCGCGTTGCCGATGATGAGAAACCCGGGCAACGTGCAGCAGACGCCGGCCAACGCCGTCCGGCGCTCGCCCACGCGCTTGATCAGTTGCCGCGCCACTCCGCCCTGGAAAAAAATCAGCGACATGCCGATGAAGACGAACATCCACGCGATATCCACCGGCTTGAAGCCAAGCTTCTCGGTCGCAAAAAAGGTGATGGTAAACTCGACCGCCGAAAACGCGCTCCAGTAAGCGAAGTACATAAGGTTGGTACTTGCTACGCCCGGCAGATTAATGCGCTTGAGTTGGGCGAACGGGTTGAAGCCGCGCTGGGCCGGGTGCTGGTCGCGTTTCTCCGGAGGCAAACTCTCGGAAAGAAGGAAGATGACCAGCAACCAGTTTATGCCAGCGATGGCTAGAGCGATGATCGCCGGGCCGGAAAAGGGATGCAGCGCCAGGCCGGCCACAGCCTGGCCCGACTCGACCAGTTGCCAACTGAAGGCGAATCCGCCGATCGCCGGGCCAAGGATGAAGCCCAGTCCAAGTGCGACGCCGATAATGATCATACCTGAGGCGCGGTTTTTGCCGGTGGTGATGTCCGCTGCGACAGCAGAGGCGGTGGAGATGTTCCCCGCCATGATGCCGCCGAGCGCGCGACCAAACACGAGCAGCGCAAAGCTCCCGGCGAACACCCAGATCAGGTTAGCCAACACAATGCCGCCAAGCGTGAAAATGAGCGTGGGCCGACGACCGTGTCTGTCCGAGTACGCCCCCCAGATTGGCGCGAAGACGAATTGCAAAAACCCGTATAGCGAGCCGAGCACGCCACCGAACAGCGTCGCTACAGCGTTTTTGTCACCCCCGGCGAAATGATCCAACCAAGCGACTAGTGAGCCAATCAAGCTCTCCTTCCCATCCAGCTTGAGATAGTAATCGAGCATCGCCGGGAAAAGCGGAAAAATAATCGAGAACCCGACCACGTCGATAAATACGGTCAGGAACACAATGAGCAGGGTTGGTTTCTTCATCCGTTAAAACCACGCACCAATACATGCCGTGCGTCGCGGGCCGCGCAGTCTAGGGAAGCCCGTTCACATTACAATGCCTTTCCCCTCGACTCGTTGCACCGAATAAAAGCCATTGCGCGGTCTTGGCGGGGGTCGTAAGTTCTCCTTAAATCAATGTGTACTCTTCTCAAGGAACGAATCCCCTGGCTGATGGCCGTTGGGTTTGTTCTCCACCCTGGCCAAGCGGCGACGGTCACGTTCGAGGCGGATGTGCGGCCTATTCTCAAGGCGCATTGTTTCCACTGCCATGGCGAGGACGGCTCGGCCAAAGGCGGGCTCGACGTGCGCCTGCGCAAGCTGCTGCTCAAGGGCGGCAAACACGGCCCGGCGATCGCGCCTGGCCAAGCGGAGAACAGCCTGCTCTACACAAAAATTCGAGATGGCGAGATGCCCAAGGAGCAAGCCAAGCTGTCGACTGCGGAAATCGAGACCATCCGCCGATGGATTGAGCAGGGGGCCGAGACCGCCCGCCCCGAGCCGGACAGTCCCGACGAATGGATCACCGAGGAAGAGCGCCGCTTCTGGGCGTTTCAGCCGATCAAAAATCCACCCGTGCCCGGCGGCACGGCCAATCCGATCGACGCCTTCCTGCTACGCCGACTGAATGCCGACGGACTTGGTTTCTCGCCGAAAGCCGGCAAACGCACGCTCATCCGGCGCGCGACGTTCGACCTCACCGGACTGCCGCCCACCCCGGAAGAGATCGCGAAATTTCTCGCCGACGAAACACCGCAAGCCTACGACCAGCTAATCGATCGCCTGCTGGCTTCGCCAAATTACGGCGAGCGCTGGGGACGCCACTGGCTCGACGTCGCTGGTTACGCCGACTCTGAGGGCTACACCGAGAGCGACGCCGAGCGAGGCTGGGCATGGCGCTATCGCGACTACGTCGTCCGCGCGCTCAACGACGACATGCCGTGGGATCGATTCGTTAAGGAGCAACTCGCCGGTGACGAAATGGTTTCCCCGCCGTACGCCGACCTCGCGCCGGAACAAATCGATAAGCTCACCGCGACCGGCTTCCTCCGCATGGCGCCCGACGGCACCGGCTCCGGCGCAAACAACGCCAAGGCCCAAAACCAAGTCATGGCCGAGACACTCAAAATTGTCTCCACGTCGCTCATGGGCATGACGGTCGGCTGCGCGCAGTGCCACGATCATCGTTACGATCCGATCCTGCAGTCGGACTACTACAAGCTGCGGGCGATCTTCGAGCCGGCGCTTGGACCGGCCAACTGGCGCACGCCGCAGAGTCGGCAAATCTCCCTCTTCACCGAGGCCGACCGGAAGCAGTGCGCCGACATCGAGGTCGAGGCGAAGAAGCTCGATGCCAAGCGACAGACCAAGGTTGATTTCTTCATCGAGCGCACGCTCGAGTGGAAACTGCGCAAGGAGCCGGAGGAACTGCGCGAGCCGTTGCGCGCCGCTTACAAGACGCCCGCCGCCAAACGCACCGCCGAACAGAAAGCGCTCTTGGACGACCACCCGAGCGTGCGGCAGATCAGCCCCGGCTCGCTCTATCTTTACGACCGCGAATTCAACGACGAGATCGCCAAGCTCAACGCCGAGCGCAAAAAACTTGCCGACAAAAAAGACGAAGAGGCACTGAAAAAAATTGACGAGCAAATTAAATATTTTCGCGGCAGCCTCACTAAAAAAGTGCTCGACGCCATGGCCAAGAAGGCGGCCGACGCCCGCGCCGCCAAGCCGGAGGAGCCATTCATCCGCGCGCTGACCGAGCAGTTGGGTAAAGTGCCTGTCACACACCTTTTTTTCCGGGGCGACCACAGCCAGCCCAAGGCCGCCGTAAAGCCAGCCGACTTGAGCGTGGTGGCACTGAATAAAAACCCGATCCACGAGAACGACGCCGGCCGGCCCTCGACCGGGCGGCGCCTGGCCTTGGCCAAGCGCCTGACCGACGGGACGCATCCGCTCACGGGCCGCGTGCTAGTGAACCGATTTTGGCTGCACCACTTCGGCCGCGGCCTGGTCGATACACCGGGTGACTTCGGCAAACTGGGCGAGAAGCCAAGCCACCCCAAACTGCTCGACTGGCTCACCAGCGACTTCATGAAAAACGGCTGGCGGCTCAAGCGCCTGCATCGGCTCATCATGACCAGCCAGGCTTACCGCCAAACTTCGCGCCGCTTAGCCAAGCTCGACGAACTCGACCCCGACAACCGGCTACTCGGCCGCATGAGCGTCCGCCGGCTCGAGGCCGAGACCCTCCGCGACTCGATTCTCTTCGTGAGCGGCCAGTGGAACCCACGCATGTTCGGCAAACCGGTGTCGGTGAAGGAGGACGAGGTGGGCCAGATCGTCGTCGGCGTGAGTACCAACGACAGTTCCAATCGGCCAACGGGAAAAACCATCTCGCTGGGTGCCGAGGAAAACCGCCGCAGCCTCTACGTGGAGGTGCGCCGCTCGAAAGTGCTTTCGTTTGTCGATGCATTTGACGCCCCGTCGATGGAGCCAAACTGCACCAAGCGGACTATCTCCACCGTGGCGCCGCAGGCGTTGATGCTGATGAACAACAGTTTTGTGATTAACGAAAGCCGGTCGATGGCCGGCCGGCTCCAGCACTTCGCCAAGGGCAGCCTCGACACGCAGCTTGGTTTGGCTTGGGAAACCACGCTTGGCCAAGCGCCCAGTGCCGGCGAGTTGACCCAGTCGGCGGCGTTCGTTGAAAAACAAACCGCCTTGTTCAAGACCCAAAAAGAGAAGCAACCCGACCTTGCCGCCTTGGCCAATTACTGCCAGGCGCTGCTCAGCTCCAACGCCTTCATCTATGTCGATTAACGAATCGCAGCTTCAGTCAAGTCGCCGGCATTTTTTGGCGCGAAACGCCATGGGCATCGGCGGGGTGGCTCTGACGTGGCTGCTGCAGAAGGAGGGGCTGTTGGCCAAGCCGATCAAGCCGGAGTTGGCGAGCCAAGCGCACAGCCTGCTGCCCAAGCGGCCTCACCACGAGCCTCGGGCCAAGGCGATGATTTCGCTCTTCATGCAGGGTGGGCCAAGCCAGATGGATCTCTGCGATCCCAAGCCGATGCTCGACGAATGGGCCGGCCGAGATATCCCGGTGAAACTCAAGTACGACAACGCAGCCGGGGCCAGCGCTCAAGTGCTGCCCAGTTCGTGGAAATTTAAAAAGCACGGACAAAGTGGCATTGACTTCTCAGAGCTGCTGCCCGGCTTCGGCGAGATCGCGGACGAGCTTTGCCTCATCCGCAGCATGCACACCGGCGTGAACAACCACGGCCAATCCATTCACGCCCTCAACAGCGGACGAACCGTGGCCGGCCGGCCGTCGCTCGGCAGCTGGCTCACCTACGGCCTCGGCGCCGAAAGCCAGAACCTACCGGCTTACCTCGTGCTGCGCGACCCCGCCAGCCTACCGGTCGAGGGGACGTTGAACTGGTCGGCCGGCTGGCTGCCGGGCCTGTACCAAGGCACCGTCGTGCGCGCACGCGAGCCGCGCATTCTGAACCTCGATGCTCCCGCAAATCTGCGCAGCGGCGGCCAGCGCAACTACCTCGACTTCCTCGGCAACCTCAACCGCAAACACAGCGCGTCGCACCCAGGCGAGCTGGATCTCGAGGCGCGCATTGCCAGCTTCGAGTTGGCCGCTCGTATGCAGACTTCCGCGTCCGACGCGATGGACATCTCCGGCGAAAGCCCCGCGACGAAAAAGCTGTACGGCATCGACGATGACGCGACGAAGGATTACGGCACGCGCTGCCTCATCGCGCGGCGGCTCGTCGAGCGCGGCGTGCGATTCGTACACGTGTTGAGCGGCAACCAGTCGTGGGACCACCATCACGGCATAAAAAACTCGTTGCCCAAGGCTTGCAAAAAAACCGACCGCCCCATCGCCGGACTGATCAAAGACCTCAAGGGACTTGGCCTGCTCGACAGCACGGTCGTGCATTGGGGCGGCGAGATGGGCCGGTTGCCGGTGGTTCAAAACACGAATAATGCCGGGCGCGACCACAACACTTACGGCTTCAGCATGTGGCTCGCCGGTGGCGGCTTCAAGGCCGGACACATTCACGGCGATACCGACGAGTGGGGCCATCGTTCCGTGCGGGACAAGGTAAACCATTACGACTATCACGCCACACTGCTGCGGCTGTTCGGCCTCGATCACAACCAACTCAATTACAAGCGAGGCGGCCAGGTGCAGAGCCTCATCGACGGCCAACCGGCGCGATTGATCGAGGAGGTGTTGGCATGAACAATCCGCTCGATCGACGGCGGTTTCTCTGGCACAACACGATGGGTATCGGCGGGCTTGCGCTTGGCTGGCTGCTGAACCGCGAGGGCTTGTTGGCCAAACCTCTCAAGCCGGATTTGACGGCCCAGTCGCACTCCATGCTGCCCAAGCGGGCCCACCACGAGCCGAGGGCCAAGGCGATGATTTCGCTCTTCATGCATGGCGGGCCAAGCCACATGGACCTCACCGATCCCAAGCCGGAACTAACGCGTCTCGACGGCAAGGAGTACAGCGGCGACGTGCATTACAGTTTCGCTAACGAAGCCAGTCGCACGCTACTCGGCAGCCCGTGGAAGTTCAAAAAACATGGCCAGTGCGGGATGGATTTCAGCGAGTTGTTGCCGCACACGGCGGACATCGCCGATGACCTTTGCATGATCCGCAGCATGCACACCGGGCACAACGGCCATGAGGTTTCCATCCGCTATATCAACGCCGGTATCCCCGCCGTGCTGGGCCGACCGAGCCTCGGCGCTTGGTTGACGTACGCGCTGGGCAGCGAGACGGACGAGTTGCCGGCTTACATGGTGTTGTCCGACCCCGGCGGCCACCCGGTCGATGGCGTGCACAACTGGACCAACGGCTTCCTGCCGAGCTTGTATCAAGGCACGGTGTTGCGCGCGAAAGAGCCACGTATTTTCAACCTCAACGCACCGGCTCAATTGAAGGGCAACGTCCAACTCAACTACCTCGACTTTCTCGGCCAACTCAACGAAGCCCACTTGGCCAAGCGCCCCGGCGAACACACTCTCGAGGCGCGCATCGACAGCTACGAACTGGCCGCCCGAATGCAGACCGCCGCCACGGAGGCGCTCGACATCAACGGCGAAAGCGCGGCGACGAAAAAACTGTACGGCATCGACCAAGACGCCACCCGTGAATACGGCACGCGCTGCCTGATCGCCCGGCGCTTGGTCGAGCGCGGCGTGCGTTTTGTGCAGTTGTTCCTCAACGGCCAACCGTGGGACAATCACGAAAACATCCACGGCGCGCTCCCCGGCATTTGCCGCCGCACCGACCGACCGACCGCCGCGCTGGTGACCGACCTCAAGCAACGCGGACTGCTCGACTCGACTGTGGTGCATTGGGGCGGCGAGATTGGCCGACTGCCTGTGGTGCAGTCCCGCTCCAAGCCGGGCCGCGACCACAACGGCCAAGGCTTCAGCACTTGGCTTGCCGGCGGCGGCTTCAAGCCGGGAACCATTTACGGCGAGACGGACGAGGTCGGCCACCGCGCCGTGGTGAACAAAGTCACGGCCAACGATTATCAAGCCACGCTGCTACACCAGTTCGGCTTCGAGCACCAAGAGTTGGTTTACAAACACAACGGCCAACAGCAGAAACTAACCGCCGACCGCCCCGCCCGCGTGGTATCGGACATTCTGGCCTAAATCCCAGGATCAAACGCTTCGTAAAAAAACGAGCGTTCACCCTCATCCGGCCTTCGGCCACCTTCT
>ENA-OREN01001112-OREN01001112.1-marine-metagenome-genome-assembly--contig:-NODE-1112-length-33324-cov-5.642013_pt1 | contig 33324 bp, 45 predicted proteins | sample MGYA00248624_ERZ508555 | MGnify/ENA primary metagenome ERZ508555 (study PRJEB26222, sample SAMN06267773) | marine metagenome | isolation source: Saanich Inlet, British Columbia, Canada | place...
GAGAAGATTTGTGGCATGTCGCCACCTGAGATTGTGAATGCTTCGCCTTTTGCATTGTTACTACCTTCTAACTTACCGTGTTCACTGTGTGACATGGTATAGTTCATCCATCCCTTTCTCAATGATTCGTAGTATGCTTGTGGATTGATGCTCCAAGAGGTATAACCATCGTTAAGGCCTCCTGCAGTTTTTGTTGATTCAAACCATTTTGCTGGGTTGGATACGGTAGTAGCGTATACATCGTTGTGGGCTTTATCATTTACAAGGGAAGAACCGACTGATTCAGATTTAACTCCGAATGCTGCTGATTCTGCTTTGTAAACAGGTTTGCCTGAACTTTGTAGCATTTCCTGGAGTGCCTTTGTATTGTACTCCTTGAAAGATTCCAAGAGTTTATCGTTATAGCCTGAGTGAGAAGCCATAAGTTTCTCAATCATTTTATAAAATTTTTCTTCGGATTCTTTGCCAGGAGTTACTGGGTCTCCAGTTCCTGCTCCACCAGGTCTGCCAGCGTCATCTCCACTTGGGAGACATTCTTCACCACTCCATGTTAGTCCGTCTGGACAGTCATGGGTGTCGGCTGGGTTTGGTTTGGTGGATGCGCTTGTTAATGTTGGCTCGCCTTTGTTTGAGGAGTCTCCTGCATTTCCATCCATTTCGGCTTTCTTATCGTCAGCGACACATTTGCCGTCGACGTGTGCCATACCTGGAGGGCAGTCGTCCATCTCGTTTTTAGCGTTAGACATTACTCGACATGAGGAGATTTAGATACTAGAGAACTAATTAGAAAAGTTCACGCCAGCGTACAGTGAAGGATACATCATTATTGGATGCAGATGTTCCAGTTATAGTCATTGTAGTATTTGGTGGTAAGTTAGCAGATATGTCCCCCACGGCATCAACAATAGAATCGACCTTTGCCAAGTCATATTCCATGATAAGATTATCATCGTCAGGAGTTACAGTCCCGCTTGTATCAAATTGAATTGTGGAGTTGGTGGCATTTATATCAGTCCAAGATGCCCCAGAGATAACAAGTCCTGCATATATTTTTATTTTAACGTTTTTTGTTCCATCTGATGACATTGACGCTTTAACTAATTTTGATACGACTCTATTTGTTTTACTTTGGAATGTCTCTACTGATTGTAAGTTTAAAATGACTGCCTCAGTTGATACGGTGGCTGCTGCTGCCTTGGTAAAATATCTATCCCCTGCCCCTGAGTCTGTCCCATTAATACCCCCGCCCCATGATGCCGTATGCATAACAATATCTGTGGCTCCGTCTGTCTTTGTTGCCCTAATACAAATAGGGAGTTGAGGGTTTGATGTTGTAGGTTTTGCCAAAGTGTTGGCATGGACCATTTGGTGCATTATATGCCAGAGTCCATCATCGCCTGAGTATTCAAAAGTGATAGGAGCAGCACCTAGCCAGCCATATGATATTCTAAATATATTTAGTTTTGTTGGGTCAAAGTGACTTTCAAAGTATTTATCGCCACTCCATTTTGTTTGGTCTTGGGTCACAATTGTACCGTCAAACTTCATACCCACGACAAACTCAGTCCCAGTATATCCAACAAAATATCCGTCATTAGTTGTAAAGGGACCAATATGTTGAATGGAATCAGCGACCCCACCATTATCCCATATAGCAGTGAAAAGAGCATAAGCCTCAAAGCCTGGACGATACCTAATCACACTAACTGATTCTACTGCGACAGACCCCGTGGTGGTTGTACCTGTAGATATTTTCATCATAGAATTTTCCTGACTTGCTGCACCATTTCCGACAGTTGTGGTGGTTAATGTTTTTGTATTAACATTATATTGGAATTGTTCTTCTACATCTGCAGTTCTTTCTACAACTATTTGGTCGCCCCATACAGTATGGAAAGATGTACGGTTTGCATTATCTCGTCTTAACTTAAAGACGCCTTGACTAACCATTTAACACTTTATAGAAATACTTTGCCAGTTCAGGTTTAGAAGCATATTTTTCAATCCCTACTGCATAGGATTTCTCCCCCTTAATTTTTGCTAAAGTCTCGTGTAATTGGATTGTTAATCCCTTAAAGGATGGCTCGTCAGTTCTTCCCAGTTCTTCGAGACATGCGACCACTCTCATGTCCATTGGCATCTCTGGGGTGTCTATCTGTCTTTGGGCTAAGCAGGCCTCCAATACTTGGTCAAATTCTTTGTGAGTGCATTTATGACATACTGCTTCGTCGGAGCACTCTTTGCATACTCGCTGTTCGTCAGAGACTAGTAGTTCTTTAAATGATTCTGATTTGACTATTTTATTGACAGTTCTTGGGTCTCCTGGTAAAACATCAGACTCTAAGAGAGCCATTCCAATAAATGCCACGCCATGTTGTTCACATAGAATCTCGTTACAGGATTCCCCGAGTGTCGGTATTTGCTCTATACTGACCGAATTAATCCTTCGAGTCTCTATCATGGCGTTGATTACTGGGTCCGTTACTCTAAATGACCCTTCGACTGCCATTGTTGCTGGATTGAAGTGCATTGCTCTTGTTGAATTTTCAGGGTACGGCATTTGTTTTGATGCATCATGATTGATATTCAAAGGTCTAAAAGAGAGACTGCGCCCTGCTGACTCTAGTTCTGCCTTTGTGAATTTGCGCTTGTTGCGTGTTGTTGTGACATGGATGGCCTCAACCTTCCAAATCTTAGCGTCAGGAGAATCGACATCCTCCCCAAGATATTCGATATTAACTTTATAGTCCAACGCCAGAATTAGAGGAATTTCATACTAGAGAACTAAATAGCAAAATCCAAGTTCATCGGGAGCAACCCCTCACGGTCTGGATTAAGCCTGTCCGTTTGCGCTGACGTTGACACTTATTTCTTCAATTGCTCTTTAATAAATGCCATGGCTCTCTTGGGATAGTTCTTGCGGTGGTGGTCACATAGGTATTGTTTGCATATCTTGCAGAATCTAGTGTCCGTAGAGTTGCAGAAATAACAACGATTAGCAGTTGAACTGGGTTCGGATGCTGCGGGCAAAGAATGCTCCTTTCGAGTTTGACCCTTCGAAGGCGTCATAGATACGGTGTGGAACATTACAAAAATTATAAGCCTTTCCGTTTAACAATACACGCATCTCTTGGGTTTCGGTGTTATACCTTACATTTCCAATAAATGAGGAGGAATGAGTAAAGGCGATTAACTTCTCGTCGTTTGAAGTCTCATTGAATGCAAAGCCTGCATATGTGGATTTAGTGGTAAAGTTCTTCTCTATGGATTCGAGTATCTCTAAATATTTCTTGACCTTTGATTCCTTCTTTGGTGGTATCATAGCATATACTGAAGGGTGTGGAATGCCCCATGATTCGGATTTCTCTATGTAGATTAGCGGTGCTATACTTTCGTTCTTTGTAGGGTACGTCTTCTTTGAGATACTAGAGCCACCAGTGGTTGGGATTAGTTTAACCCTAGACTCGTTGTGTGGTTTGGAGATTAGTTTAGACCTTGTTAATCCTCCTGTTTGGATTACCATCTCAGAGCGTGACGTACCGTTTGAGATTATTGTTGGCCTAGACCCCAAATCCATAGTGGTTAATTTTCTGCCCACTCTCTTGCGTACTCTAGTTGAAGTTCCTCCTGTTCCCCCTGTTGATGGTGTTGGGCCAACAGAACAGTTATCTAAATTCATTTGAAGTTCGGAGGTTCCATCGTTTAACAAAATATTACCCCCAGCATTTAGTAGGAACTTACAATTATCCCCACCAAAACTACAAGTGATATCATTCATTATTAGTTCAGACGTGCCGTCATTGAGGAGAATATTACCTCCTGCGTTTAGTAAGAATAAACAGTTTTTGCCAGACAATTTCTAGTCAGTAGATGGAAAATCCTGAACCTGAATTATATAATGTGGTTATCTCTGCGTCAGTTAAAACTCTACTCCAAAGTGAAAATTCATCTGCAAGGCCATCAAAACTTCCATCATTTCCAGCGTAAGCCTCACCGAGTGTGAGATTGCCAGAGGGAGACCCGCCTATTCCGTCTTTTGTTTTGTTATCTGTTTCAGGTGTACTGTCATCTATACTAATTTTTAAATTGGCTGACCCTAATGAATAATCATATCGAATACTAATCATGTGCCATGAGCCTGAGCCTGCTGTCAAAGTGGTTGTACCTGAATTTACAATATTACCATTTTCAAAAACCTGACAACTTATTGCTCCACTTGCTCCTCTAAAATCTACTGTAATCCCATTGTTTGATGATGTGGCATTAGATGAGTCCACTATAACATCTTGGTTTGCGTGCGAGGTAGGTTTTACCCAGAAATTAAGAGTCCATTGTGCTGTTGCAGACTGAAATATATTAAAAGTAGATAATGTCGACCCCAATGTACATTTGTCATTGACCCCATCGTATGATAAACAATCACCTATTATTCCTGTTGCACCATAAGTTGCACCTGTTACAGTTCCATCTCCTGCCGTTCCTACTGAATCCCCTGATTGTGACTTGTTTTCAATGGTTCCACTGGCTTCCTCAAATGTGAGATATTCTAATAATCCTGTGTCATCCATGTTAGCACCACTGGTTCCAACACGTCCAACTAGAGCCGTACTGTGTAAGTCTAAAGGAGGAACCATGTCATGCCTCTACAGCATAAGCACATCGAACACCTGTGTCTGCTGCGGTTGTAGAATCTAATGTTAAGACTCCAACTTTACTTGCTGCTTGGTCTGTTGGTTTTGTTCCCATGAATTTCCAGTTTGCAGGGAATGCCAATGTTCTTAATGTTCCGTCGGTAGTAATGTAAACAGTCTTTGAAATTCCTGCAGCATAGTTTGTCCCTGTAAATGTTGTGGCTGCTGCTATCGAGATTGTTTGTAATTCATCCTCTGAAAAATCTATATCAGTTCCACTTGTTGAAATGTCACGTATTACCCTTTGAACATTATCTAAATCATTCCCTCCTAAGTCTTGGTCGCCGGTGAATGTATTAGCACCTAAAACTGCTGCGGTTCCTACTACTCCTGCGGCTGGAAGACCTGTGCAACTTGTGAGGGTTCCACTTGCTGGAGTTCCTAAGGCTGGTGTGACCAAAGTTGGTGAATCTGAACAGAAGGTCTTGATTCCTGCACCTGTTGCGGATTTATCTAAATCTCCTCCTGCTGCATCATTGATTGGAAATTCATCTGTTGCTACTGTTGGAACCTTTGGTGTTAGGTCTTTGATTAGAGTATCAGCCAACTACTATCTCAAATCCCCAAGTCGAGTTGTGTGATTCTATTTTCTCAGGATTAGGTCTAAATCTAAATTTAACCTCTCCTGTTTCTTTGGCGAATAATCGTGGTGGATAAGTTTCAATTTTTAAATCTGGGTCGGTACTAAATGGTTGTCTCAGAACTAATTGGTCCTGTGATTCGTTATGTGCGTATAATGTCATTTCTTTTAATTTGCCTGGAATTGTTTCCCCCCAATCTAAAATGGGATAACCTTCCTCGTTTACTTGTACTCGTTTAGTTAATTCCTTATTATGATAGTAAGTAACTGGGAGACGCATTAGTTATCCTCTTGTATCTTTTTATTTAAGGACTGTAAAGCCCTGACTTTCTCACGTTTGATTGTGTTGTCGAGTTTAGTGGAATCAGTTAACTCTTGAATAAATTTCTCATCTCCCGCTGTTGCTTGTATAGGTCCTGATTGTTGTGTTGCATCATTGTCAGGTGTTGGGGGTTTTGTCTCAGGTTCTGGGGTGTCACCTTGTGGCCTTTGGTCTTCTATGGTTTGGCCTGTCTTCTCTAATACGTCTTCTTTAGTTGGAATCTTCCAGTGGTACTGTTCTTGGAGTATCACTTGGGCTTGTAATGGGTGAAGCACTCCCTGTTCTATTGCATCTTTCAATGCACCAGGGAAGTCTAAATCAAAGGCATCCTTTGCACCCCACTTCAAAACTAGAACGCCAGCCTCTAGACCTGTAACTCTTGGGATTACCTCTTTGTTTATGAAAATTCTTAATCTCTCCATTATTCCGAGAGTTCTGTCATCGTCTGCACTTCCTGCCTCTTTAGCGTCAGCCATTGCACTAGGTTCTGCGATTACTCTGTTGGCTGAACTTTGCAGGCCTGTGTCTATTTCGTCCACAATCTTGTTGACGTGTTCAATGAATCGGGCATTGCCATCCACTGTCTCTTGTGTTATGATAATCTCCTCATTGAATACTGCCCTATCTCCTGGCATCATTCCCTCAACGATTGGGACAATATCATTATCTATTGTCTCCTCGTTGGCGTTTGGAACTGAATAGATTACTCTAGGGGATGCGAATTTGTGGTGTATCTTCATGTTATCCTGTAAGGCTTGACGGTATAGGGCAAGGGATGCAGTTGGTGCTCTGCCGTCAATGTCTATGTAATCCTGAGACATTAAACTGTCAAACATTCCAACGCCCCATGGTTCACGGTCTAAGTCAATAAATGGAATCTCTAGAAAGTCTTTGGCCTCTATGTCTATTGTCTGGCCGTTAATGACTTGGACGTATTGGGTCGTGTTGCCTGTCTCATCTCTGCGCTTGGCCTGTATAGATTGCAATTGTACGAACTGCCAATCAATAGGTGATAAAATGTTTGTTCCATTAACTATCCAATTTCTAACCATGGTGCTGAATAGTTTGGTGGCTACTATCTGCTCCTCCCAGTTCTCCATGAGTTTGATGTATTCTTGTAAATCGTTAGTGTCTTCTGAATCTCCTGCGTCATAAAACCACTCTCTGTTAATAATATCTAAAACGTAACTCTCCACGACATTTTGTACCCTGCCGACTGTTCTGTAATATTCCATGCGTTTCCAAAAGTCAATCCTTGGGTAGATTCTATCAAAGGATGCTGAAGACAATCCACCTGGTCTTGCTTGGCCTACCAGCGAGGAGTCTTCCTGCTTGTATTTCAAAATGGCACCATGTACCGCTGGTGCTGCTCTGATTGATTCCATGGATGGAACTGCCACTCGGCTATCAGGTGCTGGGGTTCCTATTGGGGATTTCATGCTGCCTCACTCGGTTGAATGTAAACCTTGACCAAATCAGAACTAAGTTGAGCACCACTCTTTGTAAGTTGTACCTCACACCATTGGTACCCTGTAATGCTTGGCCTCTCTGTGGAAGTATATGCAAAGGTTCCTTCCCCACTTGCTTGTGTGGTCCATGACACTGTAATGTCTCCAATGATTTGTGCTAAGGTTCCGACTACAGTTAAGGCTCTCTCAACATCACGAAAAAAGAATGCTCTGTCGCCATGTCGCTTGAATGTTTTTAGGACTCCAGTATATCCTGAGGCATCAAAAGGGGTTAAATCTTCATTGTATAATTTGAATGCTATCGTATTTCCAAAATCATATCGTGCCAGTCTTGATGTGTTTACTATGACAAGTCTAAGCATGGATAGAATTATCTGATTTTGTTACTAGAGAACTAATTAGAACGGGGTCCTCAACTTCCTACCCACTCTCTTGCCGCCTTTCCAATGCCAGACACCCTGCATGAAGCAATCACCCAGGTCGTATCTACTTTGCTTCTTGTCAGGAACTCCCTTGTCGTCCCTTTTGATTGACCTCATCTGAACAATTAGAGGTTCGTGGGTTGGATGTATGGCGACGTTCAAGTCTGCCACTTCTTTCTGTGCAGCGTCAACCATGTCAGCCAAATGGTCAGCATAGTGGATTCCGTAACTGTTCACTCGGTCGTTGCCTTTACTGAATGTGTTAATGATTCCAGTCCAATGTCCGTCGACGACTAGGTTCGTGTAGCCATAGCGTTGCAACTCTGTTCTAATTCTTCGAAGTGCTTCTTCATCACTTGGTTCTTCGAGTTCGAAGTAACTCCGTGTGTAGATTTTTCCATTTTCCTTATACATTCCGAGGCCAGCGAATTTAGAAGATAACTTGTCTCTAGTCTTTCCGTATGCTGGGTCGATGCTAAGGAGGTTAGGAAGTCCTCTAATGTCCTTGAGTTCATAACTCTCCTTCGAAATTGCATCCAGTGTTCTCGAGTCATAGATGTTTCCTGCTCCATATCCCCATATACCCAAAAAGTTCCTATTAAAGGACGTGCTTCCCCTTAGTTTATCAATCTCGTCTTTAACATACAGCGAAGTCATCGATTCTGGGTGGACAACTAGGCCAATGTTATAGTCGTATAGATGCTTGAGGTAGATGGATTCAATCTCTGTCTCTATCTCATATCCCACGCCGCCAGGAGCATATCCTGCAGTAGTGATTAGAATAATGATAACCTCACCAGCACCAATGTAATGCTCAAAGGCATCACGAATCTTCTGTTGGTCTACCATTCTAAAGAAAGCAATCTCGTCTATTAGGATAAATCTCATGTTAGGTTGTGACCTGATGGAGTCGATGTTGTCTGCAGGGTGAGCCCTAAATTCTACTGAGTTAATGGAAAATTCTTTCCTTGTGTTATACTCCTCTTTGATTTCTAGTCTAGTTACTAACTCACCCTTGTCATCTCTGATAGGCCTGTTCTCAGCATCCTTGTACGCGAGCATATCTTTACACCTCTCAATCATCTTCCCTGCCTCATCTGACCTGGTGCCTACAACTATGGCGACTTGCCCATTAACCCAGTTAGGATTGATACAAGACTGGTGTATTGCCCATGCCAAATAAAATTGCGTAGCCCCTACTTTTGGTGGCTTTCGTGTATAGTGGTATCTGTGAGTCTCTAAATCTATCAAGGCCTGCTCTTGCCATGGATAACATGGGTGTCTCTTGCCAAACCTCTGTGGTAATCCTATCCAGTGCCAGAAGCAACAGGATTCCCCGTCGTTGATTACTCTAGCCTTGTTCTTTGGGTCCAAGTAATGGCCACACCAAAATGCCTGTGGTACTTCAGTGACAGATAATGTTGGATACTGATGGAGTAGGTTCTTTCGCTGCTTGTCTAGTAAGGAGAATAATTGTGATACGTCCTTTCCAAACTCATTTTCCACTGTTAAGAGTGACCACCTCTGCTGGGACTATCTGGGGTTGTGGGAGAGATTTCTTTGCTTCTGCAAGTATTTGTTTGATACCTAATACTGTCTCAGCAATGTTTACCTTACTGTTTGTGGCTTTGATTACTCTATCAATGTAGGCCAATTGTAATGATGGGTCTTGTTCTAACTGTGCTTTGGTCCACATCATTTTGATTACTGCGTTGAGTCTCTTTCCATCCTTGTTAATATCATACCATGATTGTACCATGATTTTATTCCTCCCTATGACTAGACTCTCTCATTAATTTATCTAATTCTATGATACAGCCCAGAGGCTCATGAATACCGATAGGTTCGTTTTGTAGTGGGTCTGTGTAATCCCTCATAAACTCTTTAAATCGTTCAGTTTCCATTTTTCTCCTTGTATTTGGCTATCTTTGCCTGGAGTGCTTCTGCCCGCTGTCTGTGTTCTCTCTCCTCCTCAAACATCTGTTCTAACTCTGGGTCTGCCTTTTGGGGATTCTCTTTGGCCAGACAAACAACACAGTCGTCATTGAATCCTTTGAGTATACTACCACATGCCCCACATTTGTGGATATTAGGCATCTAGTTTTACCTCCATTAGGTTCATAGTCTTTAGTGGCGACCACTGCTCTTTAGCCTTGTCCTCGTGAATATCAAAACAATACATTAGGTTCTCGCCAGTGTCGGGATTATACCTCTCCTCTGTTCTCCAGGAGCCACACTTTGGGCATTGTATACCGTAGAATCCTAATTCTTTAGCCTCTTGGAATGTCTTTGGGTCAAAGAGTTTGTCTATTTTATTAATGTGTAATCTCATCATTTTACTTGCTTGTTTCTCTGTTAGTTTGGTATCCTCCTTTGCGTATACTAGATATTTTACATAGGCATGATTTAGTGAGTAACCTGATAACGCGTAAGCCATTAGATGTTGTTGAGTGGATAATACTTTCTCTCTACCATCCCATGCTTCTTGGTGTCTCTTTAGGACATGTTCCCAATTCATGAACATCTGCTCTGCTATATCATCAGGGACTTTGGATTCTAAGAGTACGTCCTTTCTTAGCCTGTCAATGTTACTCTTTAAGGCATCAATTGTATGCAGCATAAATGAGATTAGTAAAGTGTTAGTATTCTTGGCTTCAAAGGATATTAAATTGGAACTATCTATGCGGGGATTGTCCTCGGATACTTCATCAATGTCGTATCTGTTGTTTATCTTAGAGGAGTCCTTGTATTTAAAATCTAGCACTTCCCTGACATAATGGACTGCGTTGTCCATTTTCCACGCACGGAATTTATTGGATATATGGGAAGATATGGTGTTAATGTCTGCATGATACTTTCCCTCTGCGTGAAGTTTTTCAAGGTTTGATGCCCATCTAGTGATTAAATCTTTGCGGGGTGCATTGGATAGATATATTCTATGTTCTACAGAATCGGGGTCGGCTAGTGCCTTCTCTATCCATGTAATTTCTTGTAAAATTGCATCTGCATCCACGAACTATTTCAGGCTTGATACGTCTTATAGAACTATTTGTCTAAGTGATTTGACTTGGGGGTTCAAAACGTACAGTATCCCTCGCAGTTAGTACAGCGGTGAGTCTTCTCTTTGCCATCTGTATAGTATGCAACTTTAATCCCACATAATGGACATTTTGTTGTCTTTAAGATTTTAATGTCTGGGGGAGTTCTTAGGATAGTAATGGAATAGCCTTGCTTCATGATGTAGTCCCTTTTTCTTTTTGCGTCCTTTCTGGGTGTCTCAAGGAATAGTGCCATGTGTCTTGTAGTATTATGTTTTGGTTATCTGCTATTGTGTCAAGTGTTTTGCTGATTTTAATTAAACAATTTCTGGACTTTCCTGGACTGTGTGCGTCAATGTCATCTCCGCATATACAGCAATTACCCAAGATTCATCATCCTCACTTTTACATCCTGCAGTTCCTTTCTAACTACTGCCAGTTCGTTGTTTAATCTTTGAATGGATTTAAAATCGTCATTGGTTGCCCCTACTATTTCATTGATTTTCTTTAGGACTTTCATCATGGAGGGGTTGATTGCCATCTCCATGTCTCCTGCTAGAGGTTGAATACTCAATCGTAATCATTCTCCCAATCAGGACCATCAAAGTTGGAAGGATTGCAGCATTCCACCATAACACCGAGTTCGTCAAACTCAAAAGGAGAGCCACAATTTGGGCAACATTTACTCATCTTTTTTCTCCAATGTGTCGATGTATGTCCATTTGTTTTCTGTTGCTAACTCATCAGAGTCTTTTATCATGTCAGAAAATATCTCTTTCATGCTCTGGGATTTAATGTCTGCAACGTCTGACGGATTAACTACGGTGACTGTCTCCTTGGCATTGCCCATTGTTACCTCAAAGGTTCGCTCTTTGTAGCGTAGCCCTAGGGTGTCTTTGGTTGGCTTCATGTCTCCGATTCTTATTCTCTTGGAGAAATAAGGGGTTTTTTCTTCACTGCTCATCGTAGATTCTCTCCATTAACTTACCGCAGACCTTACAGTCGACTTGTGTAAAGTCACACTTTGGGATTCTAAACGGGTCTGTTTGGAATTTGTGGGTACATCTCTCACCCTTTGAATAGTTAATCTGGGCGATTTCAAACTCTCGTTCTGTTGAGTAAGCCATCATGATAAAATCTCCATGACCCTTCGGACTCCTGTGAGTTGTCCGATTAAGTTCTCGCCACGGAGTGAGGCTTTCTCGTCCTTTGGGAGGTCTGCAAATTCAATCTGCAAGGCTTCCCCTAAGGCCTTTATTTTGTCTAATTCTACTGTGGTAATCATCTTAACAATAATAATAATAAACCTCTTAATATAAGTTATTATTTTTAAATACTTTTAAATATATTATAATTCTAATATTCTACATGAAGCAACTTAATGTCGCCATTGAGAACATCCTAATGAAGGAACTCAAAATAGAGGCACTAGAGAAGGACTTGACGCTCCCCAGTTATGTTTCTAAGATACTGGAGAAGCGCAAGAAATGAGCAAAAGAATCACCATTATGATTGATGATGATATTGACAGAGTGCTCCGAATTAAACAAGCACACCAAATCAAGAAGGTTAATGGGTCTTACTCATTCAGCCAAACAATCAATGACGCCTTGAGGAAGAACCTAAGATGACCCAATGCAATCGCTGCAAGGGAGAAATAAAGTGGCCTGAGAATTACTCCCCAGGTAACAAACCAAACAATATGGATGGCTCCCCACATAACTGCCCTGCTAAAGGTAGTCCACAATCTAAACCAGCCCAAGCAGTAGCAAGACCTGAGGTTCCAATTGAACAATTAGTGGCAGAGATTACAGCCATTCAAGGAACCATGATGGAATCTATGGTAACAGGAATAGATGAAGTCGAGAAAAAACTCCACATCACAGAGGCCATGATTGAAGGAATATGGAAGTACGCCATCAGTAGGAAGATGGCAAGATGAGTGTAGATACTACCATGAAGTTCTACAAGATGAATGGGGTTGAGGACTTGGAGACACCTATACACCGTGACCCAATGACCCTCTCACCTCATCAAAAAGCAGTCTGGGATTCAGTAAAGACTCCGAAATTATACAAAACTCTATACCGACTCCACAAAGGTTTGATGCCTGAGAGTTCAGTTAGGCGAATAATGAATAGCCTACTGGCTGAGGAGTTAGTAAAGAGGAAAGGCAAGCAGTGGGTGCAGACTCAATGAATCAACATATTATAGATATGATAGATTCGCCAACCCGTGCAGTCCCTGATTTTTTTATTCATCACGGTCCTGTGTATCCTGATTATTTGAGGAGATATATCGAATGATAGGCCAACGTGAAAAAATTTATGCCATCCTCTGCCTTGAGGATTACTATCATAATACCACCCAGGTTGTCACCTCCTGTCATGCCTCAGGGGATGAATCAGTGATTAAAATTAGTGCAAGGCCTGCAAATAGATGCCTTAACGAATTATTATCAATGGGAAAGGTTCAATGCAAACATATGGGAACAGATAACATGGGCAGACCTCTCCCTTACTGGAAGGCGATTAAGTAATGGGGAATTTTGAGACGGCTTGTATGTTGGTTCCATTATCTCTGGGTATTTTTGGCATATCATTATTTGTATGGAATTATTGGCCAAAATGAAAGGCTTTGAAAACTGTCCACACTGTCCTGATTATTTTCTAACAGTCCGTGCACTCAACACCCATATTGGAAGGATGCATAATGGAATGACTAAAGTCTATCTACCAAGTCCAAAAACAACTCAGCGTCAGACATAGCCTTTAGTGCCTTTGCTTCATACCAAATTAGTTTAATTCCTGCATACTCGTACCATTCATTTCTCTTGTTTGTCTGTTTTACACCTTTTTTGGTGTTAAAGTGAAAGTCTCCATCTATTTCTATTATCAAATTTTTGAGAGGGAAGAATAAATCAGGTTTGAATATCTCATAGTCTCGCCATAGTTCTTCTTTAGATGTGTATCCCTCTGGCTGCTGCATCACCCACAGATGTGTTTGTTTGTTGATGAAGATTACCTGGTCAAAGAGAGGGTAATGCCTGATATTGTTATTTCTCAGAATCACTGCAATGCGGTTTTTTTCTTCACCATCATGTCCGTCTGTGCTGTCCCAGTTCTTTTGGGCTCTGTGTATCCATTGTTTATCGCCTGCCAAGGATTACGTCTCCTATGAATAACCATTCTCGCTCAAATTCAGGCATGACACTTGGTTTAGTTAGATGTAAAAACTCACTCATTACCCTTACCTCGAAATGTAATCAACTGAATAAAACCTCTTGTTTGACTTTAAAGGCTGAATCAAAGATATACTTTCCTAGTTCAGAATTAACACAGTTTCTATAAACTGCACGTTTATCAATATTGGAATATTTATCCAAGTCTACCCCCAATGATTCCTTAAACTCACTTAATGTCATGTGGTGCTTTCTATCATGTTTAAACTCTTTTTCTACCAGGGGGAAATTAGACCAAAACAAATGTCTATCTAATTTTTTGGCTTCTATCAATGGCTCATAATATGGCATTACATTCTCTATGACCCATTTTGTCTTTTCATCATGTACATACCCTTGAAGGAAAATAATTTCTTCATATAATTTCATGTCTGGATAAATTGGCTTATGTGAAGGTAATCCATTTTTTTTAGGATTACACCCTATTTTTCTAATACATGAATGGCTAGGACATGGAGGACTAGACCAAATAAAATCATATTCTTTATAATGTTCTTCTAAATACTTGTGAGCATCCGTAACGATTACAATATCATTTGGGAATAATTCATTGTAAATTTTAGCGATATTTTCATTAAACTCAATGGCTGTCACTTCTATATCATCCCCCCATAACTTCCGATTTCCCCCTATTCCAGCATAGAGATTTAATACTTTCATGGATTACCGTTTCTCCCAACTGTAACGTGTTTATTAGGTTCATGGTGTTTTTTACATTCTTTACACCAAAACATATTCCAACTACTCATTCCCGTTTCTCCTTTCTGTTACGAGGGTTTCAGTCTGATAATTTGTATTAGTTTCATTCAAATCTATTCCTATATATTTACGGTTTAATTCTAGTGCCACTTTTCCCGTAGTTCCAGAACCGCTAAAAGGGTCTAGGACTATATCGCCCTCATTAGATAAAACATCAATACACTTGTAAGGTAATTCTTCTGGGAATGGTTTTTGTATTCCATTCTTCCCTTGTGTTACAGAAGTATAGATATAATTTAATTCGTAGTTTGGGTTCTTTGGATATTTGGAATGAGGGTGCTTTGAGAATATTGGTATTTCTTCAACTGCATTACTCATACGACCCCTTAAAGGAATAGGATTACGTTTTAGCCAGTAGATTTTATCAACACAAAACCAATGAGTTTTACGTTCAATTTGTCTTATCATTTCTCCAATTCTATTAATCTGACCCTCACTATATGAAAATGCCATGTTGATTGCCACAAATCCGTTTTCTTTTACTTTAGGTCTAAGTAATTCCATCATGTCTAAAATATCATAAAGAGGTTCACCCACTGGAACGGTATTATGTATTCCTTTACCTCTTTGATATTTTTTACCTGAATTAAAAAAGTGTGGGCTTGTACATACTAATTGGATTGAATCAGCTTCTAAAGTAGGTATAACTTCTAAACAATCGCCTTGAATGACCGTTTGATTAGAATGTAATTTAGTCATGATAAAACCGCCTGTAATCCTTTTTTAATATCTTGCCCTCGTTTGTATTTGGGATAATTTACTTTTGAGGGATGGGGTTTATAATTTCCGTCTTTATCTACACTATCATAATTTCTTTTTATTGACCGTTCAATAATTGGAAAATATTTTGTTTGAATCTTCCTTGTTTTTTTTAATGCAATTATGACTTTCTTAACATCTTTATCCTGACCCCCTAACCTATGGGCTAGACTTTGTGAGGCACTATCGCACATAGTTTCAATAGCTTGAATGGCGTGAACTATCTCTGAATTACTCTTTGGCTGAACTGTCATTTGAGTACCTCATAGTTTTTGAATCCTTCACAACAAGTTAGAATCATAAATTCTAATACAGTTTTTTGTCTGTTCGTTAGCGAACTGTTTGAATTATCGGTCATTAGAGAAATACCCCACATAATTTACAGATATGTTTTATTGAACCATCAGACATTTTTGCAAAAGTTACAAACTCGTGCTTGTTACACTTTAATTCATCTGTCATGCTTACACTCCTTACAAATATTATTATCTTTAGAATCTAAGGTTATTATCACGCCACTAGAGAAGCAATGAGAACATAATCCTTTCATGAGTGGTCTGCCCTATGTGCTTCGTTTAGTTTGTCGATAAAATCATCCTGTCCTGGGTCTGATAGTCTTTCAGGTTCTGGCCTGTTGGTTACTGTGTCTTCATATCTCCTGCATTTACATTCACAGTTTGGTGACTTGCAGAGGTTGTGCTTTGATTTGTTACACGGTCCGCAGCGGTTCAAATATGTTTCACCAGTTTCTTATCAATTAGGATAATCTGTGCTTTTAATTTCTCCAGTTCATCAGGTGTTGCTTGTGCCATGTAAGACCCCCAAGCGTTGCCATCTCTGTAAAATGCAGGACACGCGATAAAGTCTGGGTCTTTGAATTGGTCTATGGTAAATTGTGGATTGCCGTCGCCATGTTCTTTGATGTATAATTTGATAAACTCATTTATTTTATCCCCTACACCTATTCTTTCCTTTGCACAGATGGCCTTAAAATCAACATAATCATCTTCTTCTGCTTCAAAAGTTTTTAATTTTTTACTCATTCTATATCTTACATATTTATTATAATATTTATATATTCTTATTTTATTTTTTAAGTTAAGATAAGACTTGCTAGGGTAAAGGTGTGTGTGTCCATGACTGGATAGGAAATGTTAGGGCTCGGGCTTACCTAAGATGACCACTTAAACGCCTTCATCGCCAGATTTATCTAAAATCTCTAGCATTTAAGCGTCTTCTTGCCATTTTATCATAAAATCTTTGAGAGAATGTACGTGGAGAATATCTGTCCTGGATTCGTGCCACGTCGTTTGGTCCTAACTTATACTTCTGTTTACCTAAATCAAAGGAAGGATACATGATTGATTCGGTGCTGGTTACATCATGTCTTAATCCTAATGAATGGCCAAACTCATGGATTAAGATTGGCACCATCGGAGGCCTTGACAGGCTTTGATATTTTGTTGCAGCCGACCAATTCCAATCATCATTAATGTGGCAGTCCCCTGAGGCCTCTCCTTGTCCAGGGAAGAACGCATGAGCAAGCACACCTCTCCTGCCATCAAAATGTGCCAAGTTCTCAAAGGATACATTAATGTCTACATGAGCATCAGGGTTTCGCTCTCGTCTAAATTTTAATTTTGATAATCTTAACTGCCATACTCGTAACGCTACAGTCACTGCTCTTGTTTGCCATTTCTCTCTGAGGTCTTCTGAAAAATTGTTTAGTCTATATGATATTTCTCGTTCTTCCCACTTGTGTGGCCACTCGTCAATGTTGGGTAGCGATTCACCAAATTTAATAGAGTTTGATTGTGATATTGCTGCACAGTGATGTTCCATAAAAAAAGAATATGGGGGATTTGATTTAAGGATTTGTTGGGGTTCTGCCTTTAGTGATTCCAATGAATCCTATGAAGGCGATAACAATCCCTGTGAATATTCCAAAGATGTAATTCACATCAATCATGCCAGAGATTTGAATACCTGTCAAATCTGCGCCAGAAATTATGTAAACTACCAACCCTGCAAATATTGCCAAAAAGACTAATCCAACGATTAACGCTGAGTCTTGTTTGTCGAATGGTAATGTTCCCATGAATCCCATAATTTTAAGTTTGTATTAAAGGAGTATGACAATCACATTCACACGGGACATAGTGCCCCCCTTCTTGTCTTATACCCTTACAGTAGTGGTGCTTGTAAAGGTAGCAATTGCTAGAGGTTGGACTGTTCATGATGCCATCCCACAATTATCGGGTTTATTCTGATTATGTGTTTGACATGCTGGGTCTTGTATGTGTCCTTTCCATGTGTAAGTAGGATTCCAGTGCTTGACGTTGCCCTCATTATACTGTAAAATAGAATCATCCACGTTAGGGTTTGGACAGTTGAACTGGTTTAGTTCAACTTCATCATATCCCCAAGCATGTAATATCTCGTGCATTCTCAAAGAACATGCAGGCTGTATCCATCTGTCGCCATGCCCTATCTTAATTTGAATAATATCATCATTTGGATTCCATAACCCTTCAACATGGACACCTTGATTTGTTATAGGGTCATCAATATAGTAGATTGGTACGGCTCTAGTTCCATGGGAATCGTTAGTAGCCCAGACAACTTCGTCTGCATCAAGGAAAGGTAGAATAATTAAGTTAAGTAAAAAAAGGAGATGACTCATTTCAAGTCCTCAGTAAGTGTTTGTATTGATGCTCTGAGTTTGGCTATCTTCTCCTCAATGACTGCCTGCATGAGTTCTTTGGTTTGTGCTTTGCCACCGTCTATTTGGTATTGTAGCCATCGCTCCTCTATGTCATTTTTGTAAACAACGACATGAGATGGATTGATTACCTCACCATGTGGGGCAGTATAGCAACCATAGTATCTCTTGGTGTGGTCAGACCATTGACCTGCGAATTGACAAACATCAACGCTCTTTGTGAACTGTTGATTAGATTGGGAATTTACCCTCTCTTGTGTCCATATTGGGACACTGTTTGCTTTGTCGCCATGATAGATATTTCTATCAAACTCGTCTGCGTTGGCTCTGTTCTCATACCATTGGCCAAGAATTACAGGATTAAGCATTGTGCGTACTGCAAAGCACTCCTCAATGTTTTTCCTTAACTCTTGGTGTCGTCCAGTATAATCAAAGGCTTTCAACCAAGCCTCTCCGTCATTTATCCAAGTATAGGATATTGGGAACCAGCGGTCTTCAAAGACTCCTTTAGACTGTCCGTATCCTGCTCTACATTCTCCCATAGATTTGAGTAATTCGACATATTCCTTCTCCTTTCCATCAAGGTTTGGCTGGTCTAATAATCGCTCTAAATCATCCTCGTATGAGGATAGTTGTTTTTCTCTATATGTTTCGGGAATAGGTACAACAATATCTGCCTCAATAATAATAGGCATACAGGTTACATTGTCATCTAATAACTCAAAGTTATCAGGGCACAATGTGCTTGAAGCATTATCAGGTGCAGGGATTATGTCAGTGCCGTTGGTTATGGCGTCTTGAATGTCTATTCTGTTAGGGTCCCATTCGCAGACAAAGTTGCCGTTATCAGCCATTCCACACACTCGACCATTGTATTCGAATGGTACAATGACTTGCTCATCAACTCTTTCATCAGCGTAAGCATATCCCATACCTAGGGCAGTAAACATTACAAATAAAATTAATATTTTATTCATTTCTACACTTACCTCCGCAATTAGGACATGAAATTTTTTGAAGTTTTGAACTCGTCTCCCACGAGTATTTGCATTTACATGTTATTTTCGTCATTAAAAATAATAATAATAATAAGTAGTATAATGTTTGAGGTGTAAGATAATTGACTAATCGTCGATACTATCAAAAAGATTACAGAGATTGTATTTCCAACATTTGGATTGTTTACCGTCAGAGTAACGTGATGTGATATTATGTTCTAAAAATTCTTTAATTCCCATCATATTTCATCCATACCAAATTCACTGACAACCTTTCCTAATTGTGGTAAACTCGCTACAACTCCTGAGATTATAGGATATGCTAGCATAGCAGTCATTCCAACTGTCAGTCCTTCCAATGATGCAAAGATTGGAACTGTCACACTGATACCTCCACTATATCCCGTAATAAAACTACCAAGTACCTTGGCGCCACGCTTTGTCCAATTCATAAAAAACAGTGAAAATCATACTATAATAGTTATTTTTTCTTTTGTGGGGTTTTTTGTGGTTTGTCTAATTCGACAACGCGAGCCCTTAACTGGACAATCTCTGTGGCCTGTTTGGTACAGGTATCTATTAGCATCTCAATGATGTTCCCTTGAGTTGTTGAGGCCTGTTGAAATTGTCTGTATATTTGGTCTATTGATGGTGGTTGTTGTGCTGACATATAGTAAATTGATTTATTATTGTTTTAATATGTTTTGTCTAAACTTGTGGACTTGTTCCTGTATCTTCAATCCATCCGACTAATGTTGCAACTGCACTTCCTGCGTCTAGAGTGTTTTCAATTTCTATTTTTTTTGTCCCGTTTCCTTCCAAGGTTCTACCCTTAACATCAAAATGACCATCTCCAACAGTTCCCACACCTGAACCAGCACTCTTTAAATCTGCACTTCCTTCTGTGGTGGCATTTGCAGCAGTTCCAATGTTTGTGGTATCGACTGTTGTTGAGTCAATTTTTAGTGCTGCTTTTACCATGTCCTTTACCACTGTGTTTTGTGTTGCAGAGGAGGTAATAGCAGGAGGAGTTGCATGTGTTGAGATTACAATTTTAGCAGAATGAAAATAAAACGTTTTGCCATTGGCTGGGACATATTCAATAGTATCATTAACGGCATCTATTGCTCCTGTGACAGTTACGGCTTTACCATCAAAGGCCTTTATTGCCATAAATTCTGTGTCACTTATTCTTCGTCTCGCCTCTTTGAGAAATACAAGCCATGGGAACATATCATATCATACTTCCCATAAGGTATGGTTTAAGGATTATCATATATAATATGGCACCTTCTTACTTGCTCCATTAACTTTGATTACAATAAAGCCGTCTGGCTGGGCTGGTAGTGTTCTAATACTTGTCGTGGCTGTTGTTGATGTGTCTGCAAAGTCCACGGTATCTCCTGCTTGCATGTCTAAATCATTGAAAACATTAATGTCAGAATCCCCAGTCCACACCTTGAGGTTTGAGCAAAACAAAGTATTATCCAGGTATAAACTATTGAACTGACCTGTGGTGCTGTTCCCTATGTCGTTGGTTCCTCCTGTGGATATGACATCACTATTTATCACTCCTAAAACATTAATCACATCAGAGGCTGCATCCCCTAAGTTGATAGTGGCAGAAGTTATAGATAATGTTGGGGAGGATATAGCGATTGTTGCATTATTCTGCAATGTTGTGACCCATAGATTTGCCCACTCTAATCCTGAACCACCCAAATCTTGACCATTGTCACTATCAGGGAGTAAATCTGTGTTTATGCTAGTTGTAGTTAAATTATTAAGGTCCGTGTCTGCTCCTCCACTTCCTATCATTGTGGATTCAGTTCCTGCCTCATCTTGCCAGTATGGGACAGATACGCCACCTGAGTCTTTAGCATAAAATCTTCCTGTATTTGCAGGAGAGGCAGCAGGGATTGAGATTTCCTCAATTACAATATTTGTGGCAATTTGACCCAATACGTTAATGTCATCAGAAGTTGCATCCCCTAAGTTAATGGTTGGGGACGTTATGCTAGTGGATGACACAGGAGCAATAGATATGGATGCGCTGTTGCGTAATGTTGAGACCCATACCTCTTTGAGTTCTTTAGTTGTAGCCCCGAAGATTACAGTCTCATCTAATGCTGGGGTATAGGTTGCGGCTAAGAGATTGACAGCATCCCCTGAGGCATCACCTATGTTTATTGTTGCAGAATTTATCGAGAAGGTAGGGGCTGCGATTGCTAGTGTTGCATCATTAGTTAGAGTATCCACCCATATTTCCTTCCATGCGAGAGCAGTTTTTCCTAATTGAGTGGTCGCATCTAATGCTGGAAGCACTTCATTACCTAAAATATTAATCGTATCTCCACCAGCATCTCCAAGATTAATGGTGGTTGAATTTATCGAAAATGTTGGTGCTGCCACTGCAATAGCAGCGTCATTTTGTAAGGTGTCAACCCATATCTCTGCCCAAGCTAGGGCAGTTTCCCCAAGTTGGGTGGTGGCATCAAGTGCAGGAAGTACCTTGGCTGCCAGTATGTTTACTTGGTCGGTTCCTGCATCGCCTAGATTAATAGTTGTAGAAGCGATTGTAAAAGTTGGGGACGATACAGTAGTGGCACCGTCATTTCTTATTGCATCAACCCATATCTCTGCCCAAGCCAATGATGACCCACCTAAATTCTGAGTGGCATCTGCATCAGGCAATAACCCATCGTTTATTGAAGTTGTATCAAGATTGCTTAATGTTATATTGGCAAAACTAGGAGATGATAATGTTATAGAACCTCTAAGGGCAGGGATTGCGTGGTATGTTGTGCCACCGTCGTTGGTTCTACATGTGATGATTGTTGTAGTGCTTGCAGTCTTTGATATTGAGATTGTTTCCACCACACTAGCAGGCCAGGTGACTGTCCTATTTCCTGTGGCATCTTGGATAAATTCAATCTCAAATTCAATCTGTGTACCTGATGCAGGAGGATTTGAAAAGGTAAGTGTGGGATTTCCTGTTAAGGTGATTTTATGGACATGTCCTGTAGAGAGGGATAAATCAATGTCTTCCGTAGTGGTTCCAACATTACCGTGGTCATTAATTGTTGGAGTGATTGGGAATGATATTGCACCTCCACCACCTCCTGACCCAGCACCAGCACCAAATATTACAGCGTGACAATATTCGTTAGCCAGTGCAGTTAATGCAGTGACCGATATTATCCTTAATTCAACAGTAATATCAGAAGCAGGGGTGAATACATACTGGCATGATGGTTGGTTTGCGTCATCTGTTGTTTGTGTTACTGGTTCATAGATTGCCCGTTTCCCGAGTTCTGCAGTATTTGTTATGTCGTACCATGCGACAACTAGACTACCTGTTGCCCCTGAGAACTCTGGCCTTAAACTAGCATTTAGAACATAAGTTTTTCCAGATAATAATTCAAAGATTCCGTCTGCTTGGCCTGAGCCTGTTTGTAATACTAAAGTGCCAGAATCTGTGGTGTCAAATTCAACGTGATTTGTGGCAGCAATATTTGTTGTTTGGTCAGCAGATAATGATGCAGAGATAAATGAACCCCCTGCCAATACTCCCTGCTTACCTGTTGTGACTTGTTGCCATTTGTTGTCAGTAGTGTCAAACATGAAGATAAGAATATCATCATCCTCTAGAGTAAAATCAGCCCCGTCTATTGTCTCAATATTTCCTGCATTGGTTATGGTGATTGTGTCTGTTTCCACACCTTGTAAAAATAATAACTGGCCTGCGTGTGCTGCACCTGTGATTGTGGTTAAATCATCAGTGCTGCCAGATTCAGGTGATACAATCACCCTGCTTGTATAATCAACTGTGTTTTTACTAATATCAATAACCCCTGAAGAAATTGTTAATAATTTAGGAAAGAATGCCAATGCACCAATCATAGTACCTCCACCAGTAGGGAGAAAATTTACATCCCCGTTATTTGTCCCAGCAGATGATGATGCACTAAAAGATGGTTGGATTTGTGTTGGGGTGTCAGACCGTCTGTGTAATGAGTATAACTCCTTAGACTTGAATGACTCATCTTGGATTCTCTTGCCTATTCGTTTTCGTGGTTTCGCTGCGCCTGCCATTATGTTATAATCCTCTTTATTCCAGTTATTGTCCTTAAGAAAGATTGCGCTCCTGTTCCTGGTTTTTTAGTTATTGAATAGACTATCCTCTTGGCCACCAATCTTATAGTATTGGCAGTGCCACCAGTGTCGGCTGTTCTAGTATCATCGTCGTTTACCATTTTACTATCTGTCAAAAAGAATGTATCCCCAAAGTTAATGTCAATCTTTCCACTGGTTGTGATGGTGAACTCCTTATGCTGGAATTTTTCAATATCTAACTGAGCATTAACAATTTGATTTAATTGTGTGGCATTAGTTACATCAGGTAATTCCATAGCAGGAGGCTCAAGAGGTCTATCAGTTACTACTGGTGTAACTGCAAGTAGAGGTTTTGTAAAACTAAACGCATCAATAGCCAGTTTAATTGTGGCAGCCCCTGCGAATGCTCCGAACCACGCTTTAGATAAATCAGGATTAAACCGTCCCTCATCATCATATACCTCTTGCCATTGCCAACAAATTAATTTAATATTCTTCCACTGGAAGACATTAAGAATCTCTAAATCTTTGTAGTATACTGTACTTGGAAAATCTCGGGGGGTTCTTGCTCTATATGCATCAAACTTTGAGAAAGGTAATTTTATGAAAGCCCAAATATCATTAAATGGTATGACAAAGTCCTGAATGACCACATTATCATTAACATCATACATAGTGCATCTCATCTTAAAGTCGCCTTGTTGTGTGGTTCCAATGGTATCCGTCCATTTAAATTTCATCCAAAATTGTAACCCATCAATTGTACCATAATCTTCTGCCTCAGTATTGTTAAAACCAACATTACCTGACCTTGTCAAGTGCATGTTATTTGCATCTAATGTAACGGGTTCTAATTTTGTAGCATTATTCCCATATTGTGAACCAATAGTGTTTGAAAAATAAGAGTTCTCAGGGAATGGTAAACTGTAATTAATCCAAGCACCCGTGTTGTAATAATCCGCAGTGGTATAATATGTAGCAGGATTGTATGATGATAGTACATTATAGGAATAAGTGTATTCAACAGCGGATGTGTCTCCATAAGTCCCACCAATTCCGTCTGATGGTGTATTGTTATATCCTGCAACATTAGCAACTGTATCAGGTTTATGAAAGACATGTTTACCCCTCTCCGCTGCGGCATTACTTGACCAAGTATTTGTGGCACGTTTATAGATTAATCCTTCCTGTCTTACAGCAATATACCAACCTGATACTGTGACGTAAATAACATCCCAGTCAAGATAAGTTCCTGCTGTGCCTCCATTGTGTTGGACCACGTTCTTATCATACGCTTTGCCGAATCTATCATTACCTGAATTTTCAGCAAAGATACCAGCAAGGGCTGCAATATCGGAATCACATAATACCCTATACCCACGATAAAATTTAGTTCCTGAGTATAGATTGTTTGATGGTACTTGTCCTGTTCCATCCCCTACGGCTGTAGTATATGCTCTATGCAATACCCATGTTTGAAATGCTGCACCGTCATCAATTACTAAATTAGAATCCCAGCATCCTTTACCATCCACCTCATTTGATGGGTCACTTCCTGAACTTTGCCATTCATCTTTTAATGCGTCAGTCCATAATGAATATCCAGTAGAACCTTGAATATCATAAAATGTTTTAACAGCCCAATCACCACTAACACCTGGCGTTCCAGTTGTGTCGCCACCTGATGTATTTTGATATGTAGTCCCTGCGAGTTGCACTCTAGTGTTTGCAGGATATGTGCCTGCCACCCATCCTGGGATTAATAAAAATGCCTCTAGTTCACCCGCAAAGTTTTGGACTGATTGTGGTAAGGTTCCTGCTCCTTTACCACCCCATGCTTTGATGAGTGTACCTGTAACTGCATCGATTCCCCCTTCAGTAGGAGATTCATTGACTGCCGTACTATCTGTGATTGTAACTTCATTGCCTTCTGTTGGAAGGGAACCACTAACAAATGCTTTAAAATTAATTTTTGATGTGTCTGCTGTGTTACTATCAAAATACATCTCATAAAAATCACCAGCCCCTTTGTTTGCTACTGATGCCCCTAATCCCTCAACCAAATCAATTAATGCATCGTATGCTTTGACCTCTGCAATTCCAAACTCCCAAGTGTTGTATGTCCATTTTGGTAGTTCATTATTCCCAGATGATGATGAATCATGGTTTTGAACGTCTGGCTGTAATGTTCCTGACACATCATTATAGAAGTCTGAAATATCTCGTCCTACATTAAACGCATTTTCAAAATAAAACTGCTTTGCTACGTCTATTTTTTGTAAATGATGCTCTTGCCCTAACAATTCAATCTCCACAATATTTCCTTCACTGCTATTCTTTATGGGAATAATTCTATCAACTTCATAAATCTGGGTGTAGGTGGTGGAATCCTCATCTGTGATTACCAGTTTAATCATATCAAACTGCACCAGCACGGGAGTCGTTGTGACAAACTTTCCATCCTTGGCGTTTAGAGTAATTTTTGCACTTTTGATTTCTCCTGTTCCAACGTCTGTGGCCTCAATAGAGATAATATCGTTACTAATATCAGTCGCTGCCGAGTCTGGGTCATAGGTGACAACATAAGAGTAAATCGTCATGCTGTACCATCTTTGTAGAACCTCGCAGTAAATGTGGCGATATTCTCAAACTCGTCCACGTCGTCAATAATGAAATCAAATAATATGTAGCCTTGCGTTGCTGTTGGTAATACTTCGACCTGTGTCATTTTGTCATATCTTATACCGAATCTACCAAATGGAAATGCAGTGTCCACCTTGTCGTTTATCATCCATGTTTGGAATTTAGCAATCCCTCCTGCCGAGATTTGATTAACAAATTGCCCTTTTATTATCAACTCCATAGTTCCAAGTTTGCCGTCTTGAATCTGGGAGAGGTGTCTGTTTGGATTTGGTTGGATAGATAAATCCTCTACATAATGTAATGTTAAATTTTTTAATGTTCCGTTATCATCAGGAGATAAACTGGTACCATTAAATTCTATAATGTCGCCTGCAGTCTTTGCTGCTGCCTCAGTTGTAGTTCCTGAGGATAATCGAAATATTGACGCTGTGCCTGCTTCTGCCATTATCTACTACTCATCCCCTGTGCCCTGTCAAATAATCCAACATCTAAAACTCTATCTGCATTTTTACTGATAAGTTCTCCTGTTGAGGTGCTGGCATATCCGTCATAGTTTCGGAATCCTTCGAATTGTTGGATGATTACTTGTCTGTCGCCTATTCTTGTGTTCTGTCTTGTTTGCCTATCTAACACAGATACTGCTTCATTCCGTGCATCTATTTTTACACGTTTATCCATAAGGCCACCTGGTCGGGATAACTCTTTGATAATTTCAGGAATCATTTGAAGTATTAACAGAGTAATAAGTGCAGGAGGAAAGACAGATGATAGTGCCCCAATTCCTGCGCCAGCCAAGCCAACCCCTGAGGTAGACATTTTGAGCATTCCTGTAATGTTTTTGGGGCTAATTCCTGCCTTGCCTAAGATACCAATAGCATCCTCTTTTGATAGGCTGTCAATAATAGCGAGAGGGTTTTGTTGAGTAGTAGCAGTTCTTGGGGTTTGTGGGGCTGTATCTTTTATCATATCCTCCAAGTTTGGATTCTCTGTTTGGGTGATTTGGATAACGTTATTGATATGTCCAGGGCTGGCAGATGTTATCTCTAAGGAATTAAGTGCAGTCTCAATCATACGATTGATTTCGTCGGCTAATGTCATGCGACCACCTAAGTGACTGCGACTGTGTCGCCTGTTATTCTAACGAATATGTCAATCATTGTTTTACCTTCATCATCTTTGTAAGCCTCATAATCTCTAAGAATACCCGTACAAGCCCATTGAACTGTGTCCCCACCGTCTATTTGTGTGCCTTTAATTATCCATGCTCTTGATGTGCCTGCTCCACTGGAATCTAATTGGGATAATTGATTGAATCCCACAGCGTTAGTATCCAACATTTCGGGAACTGTTAGGACTAGGGTGGCTGTAAAATAATTATTTCCTTTACCATAAGTGTATAATGGACCAGCGTCAGTTGTTGCAACTCTGTCCTCAGGTCTTGCAACTCTTATGCGCAGATTTGTGGTTGTAATGTATGTATCAGTGGAAAACATTAATTTTAATTCAGATGCGTTGACAATTTCTGCTGCCTCTCCAATATTTGCCATGTTAAGTGGTCACCTTGTGGCATGTTAAAGTAATTATTCGACCTTTAATTCCTCGGCCTTGGTCAGCGTTACCAACACGCAAATGGTCAACCCTTGAAGGATAAGACTCATCAACATCTGTGGTTCCTGCACCTGTGAGGTCTTGGTCAGCCTCTAAAGTCTGCATAATCAATTTTTGTAATTCATCCAATAAAACCTCTGCTGCCCTTGAATCCTTCTCTAAAACAACCACGACAATATCATAATTGAAAGTGTGTTCTAATATCATTATAGCATTACCCACAACTGTTCCAGCCTTGACGGTTTCAAATGGTCCTGTACCGTTAGTCACATAAGCATAGGGAAGCATAGCATCCGACAATTGTCCAGCGTTAAAGGCTGCCTGTGGGTATCCCACCTCTATTGCTCTTAGTTCGCCTGCCTCACCTGTTGTAGTGTATAGTGAGGTGTTGGCTTTTAGAATGGCGACGATTTTTTGTTTAATTACGTCGTGGTCTAGTTCTGTGGCCATTAGTGTGCGATTCTACCATAAATGATACTGTCAGTGTCTAATCTGGCCACGTATGTTTGGACTTTTTCCTTCCATTTATTATCCTCCAAAGTGACCATGTCTGGGTTACGAGTAAAAGAGTAATACTGCATCTTTACATGATGGTTTGCAGCACTTCGAATTGATTGAGGGACAGAGCCCGCAGTAAATGGAAGGACTGGTAATTTGTTTAATAGTCTGGCTTTGGCTACTTCGGTATAAATTAAATCATCAATTTCATTCTCAGATTCAACGCCCCATGTATCTAGTTGGGTATCTTGGGAAGTGTCTGTAATTCGTAAGTCTAGTTTAACATTAGTTTGATTATAATATGGAACTGTTGCCATGAGGTTAATTCTGGGATTTTATACTAGAGAACTAATTTAGTGATTCGTTTTTGTGTTGTACTGTTAATATATGAAAGTGAACTGAGCACATTCCCAAATTATTTAAATCGAAATGTTTGGCTCTCGTCAGACATCCTTGAATCATACACAAAGTTTTAGGTTTAGTGAGTATCTTCATCTTATTATTAATATAGTCGCTTACCTTTAATCCTGTCGATTGCCTCATGCAGTCTTTCATCTGCTATGGTTTCCCGCTCACGCCTGCCCCCTTGCTGTTGTTGGTAGGCCTTGATGGTATCGAATTGGGACATTTGGTTGCTCTCCCCATGCACTTTGGATTTGTGCTGCTGCATCTGAAGGTGGGATTTAACATCGTATGTTTTCCCTTGACCTAGGCAGATTCCACACTTCATTTCATTCTGCCCCCGCCTGCTTTTACTATACCATGGAGACAACCATAACACATGCCGTGTTTCTCTATGTGTTTCTTGGCGTTCATGTTATTGCGTGACTTCCTGCATTGGGGACACTTCACATCACTGGGAATCCTGGGGGAAGTCTTGGGTCGTTAGTGTATGGTTTAGTGTTTACTGCCTGCTTTCTATACTCGTCTTTGAATGGTTTTTCATACTTCATTAATTTTAATTGGTAATCGTAGGATTTATCCAAATACTCTTTATCTCGTAGTTTGTCGTTGCCTTTCATGAATATGTTCTTGACTATTGGCCATGATATAGAGGAGCGGAATATTTCCCCAGTTGTTTTGAATTGCCAAAAGTTGTGAGTCTTTAGGTATTCGATGAGGTAAGGGGCACGCCATAATCTAGGGTATCCGAACTCTTTAGTTGAACCATCGTAGGGCTTCATAGTTACCCCAAAAATTGCAGGGGTTTTGTCTTTGTTTGTGTCCTTTAGTAAATTCTCATAAACTTCATCCCAGTTGGTTTCCTCTGTGATGTATTCGTCAGCGTCTAGGATTAACAGCCAGTCAGAGAGGTTCTTTTTGCATAGGTCCAAGTATTGCTGTCTTTTTTCATTCTCCTTTCTGTTTGGAAAATCAATCAGGTAAACATTAGGAATAGAGCGTAGGTAATTTCTAACGTCGTGACTGGATAAGTAATCAGGTGAGTCATAAAATTCAAACTTACCATCTATTGCGTAGATGTGTCGCACATGGTCCTTGACTGATTCAATTGCTCTCTTGACTGTCTCAAGTGAATCCTCATAGAAGCAGAATCCAACATCAAGTGAAATGTTATCAACCAAACCCATTATGATATTGTGTTTTTACTTTTACATAAATGCTGGTTAGTATAATAATTCCAACCTTTAACCAAGGAAAATACCTCCGAGAGTGCATAGTTTCCGCCCTCAATCAGGACATATCACAGAATAAAGTGGAGGTTATCGTTGTAAATGATGGCTCCTCAGATGACACCTCCGACATTTGTATGGAGTTTGCAGACCGAATAAAGTACGTTTACAAGCAGAATGGGGGCACAGCATCCGCCCTAAATGCAGGGATTACCATGGCCAAGGGGGAATACATCCACTGGCTGTCTAGTGATGACGTTATGCTTGATAATGCAATAAACCATATGCTCCATTGGATTGATGAGAATGACCGAGGGAATGCACCAAACACAATATACTACACAAATTATCACGTTATTGATGACCGTGGTTTATTCCTTAGGGATTTCAAAGAGCCAGGGCACCCAGAGTCTAAGTTATGGGATTTCTTTTTCGGTAATGGGTCTACGACGCTTATTCATAGAGAGATTTTTGAGAAGATAGGCGACTTTGATTCAGGCCTTCCACACTCAGAAGACTACGAGTTCTGGCTACGAGCCACTATGCTGCACGACATAAACATGAGACTAATCCCATTATTTACAATAAATTATCGCAATCATTCCGAACAGTTGACCAATAAGGTGGGCGGTTCATTAGATAAAGCAATAAAGATAGCCATACGGGAGAGAATGGGATGAATAACGTCAATTTATTGCTATTCAGAGGTTCCCCACGGTCCAACATTGAGAACGTCGAAATGTGGAATGGTATCCTTCCATGTGATAAATTAATTATTAGATTTGTATCAGAGTTCAAGGCCTACAAGAAAGCCCGTGAGTTTTTCATAGAACACAAGGAATACACGCACCTAGTTATTGCAACTGATGACATTGTGGTACATCCCAAGCATATAGAACGTCTGCAGATGAAATTAGAGAACAGCGACTATCCTGTTTATTCTGGCATGATGAACGTCGAACAGACAGACGTGGAAAATCGAAACATTTGCTATAAGATAGGCATGAAGGAGCGAGCCTTGAGGAAATACGAATGGATTAGAAAGTCAGACATTACCGAGAAATACTTAACAGTAGAATTTGCAGGCTTTGGCCTTACTGCTATTAGACGAGATATTGTGGAAGGGTATCCAATCTTCGCAGCAGATAAAGTGTTCCAAGGTTTCCCGCCTCATCGTGGGGCTTCATTGGATTTCGTGTTTTGTTGGTATTGTAAGGATAAGGGAATCCCAATAATTGCAGACACAACAATAGACATGAAGCACCTTAGAAAGTCTGGGACGCATCGGGTGGGCTCAAAGCATCCAGTTGTTGAGCATTGGAAGTTTGAACAAGACCCAATTGTAATACCTAACACCGACTTGGCATAATGGGGACTGCTGCTTTTTGTTTTCACTGTGGTGGATTAATCTCAACAGGTAGATGGCATGCCCATTACAAAAGAGACTGCATATTTACAAAAAGAATCGATTAAACGAAATTGCGGTGCATTGGTTCAACCACTGCGTTATCAATGGCCTTATTCTTATTTCTAAGCCAACATGGGAGACATTTGGCAGGGACTAGACCCGTCATTTGCTCGTCCATTTTAGTGATTAACTCCTTTAGGGTGTTCTTTCTGAGGTCGCCAAAGGCATAATCTGGGTGATATTTCATTATACAGCAGGGATAAACCATCATATCAGCCCCTATTGCCCAGACGAATCGCTGGTAATGGCACGTCTTAAAGTCATCATTTGGCTCTGAATATTGGTCTATTCTGTCGTCATCGAAGTGTAAAATTGGGATTTCTTCGTTGAGATTAGCAAGAAGGGTTTTTGCTGCGGTAATTTCTTCCTCAGTGAGTCCAGCAGTTCCTGTTGAATCGTACTGCCAAGAGTAGCGAATGTTATCCACTCCGAGTTCAGAGAAGAATCTAGCAGAAGCCTCGATGTCCCCGTAATTGTCATGATTAATGATAAACGACACTCCTATAATTAATTTTTCTGATTTGTATTTGACTAATTTTTTTAGATTCTCTATTCTTCTGTCATAGTCGTAGTTAGTAGTGCGATGGACTTTCTTGTGGATGATGCCACTTGAAGCATCCAGTGAGATTCGAATCCATGTGCAATACTTGCAGATGAGGTCGATACGCTTGTCTGATAGGTTGGAGCCGTTAGTAACAAGTGCAATATCTCTGTTGGCCTTTCCTAGATTATTAAGTAGTCGGTCAAATCTTGGCCATAATGTAGACTCTCCGCCTCCTGTTAGTTCTATGGCGGGGATTCCTGCTTCTACCATTTGTCTTGGGAGTTCGTCTGCCATCGCTGCATCCCATCCCGATTGTTTTGTTTTGGCTCCGATTGGTTTTGCATCATCATATTTCTTTCCTGGCTTTGCATCTATTAGTTCAAGCATCTTATTGTTTGGACCCTCATCAATACGATAAGCACAGAACGAACAATTGTCATTGCACCATGCTTCTAGGTCTACTTGAATTTCTGTTGGAGTAATTGGCTGACCTTGTTGTAAGTCCTTTAATTTAGATAAATGAAAAAGTGCTTTTGACTGAGAGTATTCTTTCAACTAATATCGTGATTTCTTTTTTGTTGTAAATTTCTTTACTGTGGATTTAGTTGACTTGATAGTTTGCTTTATGGTTTGTTTTACTTCGCTTGGGTGTTGAATCCCTGGATATTTCTTGCCGTCAAAACTAATGCCGAGTTTTACTTTCTGGCCTAGGTCATTAAATCCATAGTAGCCATTGAATGATGGTGTTTTTCCCATAGTGTATAGCCTCTAGTTGAGTATAAAAGAAAAAAAAGAAAATTATAGTGCTTATTGGGCACTTGACATTCTGGCTGTCATAGTTTCGTCGATAATTGCACCTTTGATTCTGTGACGTGCACCAACCTTTACGGCTGACAAGTCAGGTCTTCTCTGTGCTTCTATCTGCAAATCTGCTGCTACGGCTAAGCCGATTGAGCCTTTCATTGCGATGACGTTTCTATAAACATCGTTTGTCGTGTTATCTTGAGCGGCGACTTTGTTAGTTGCTACAATATCAACTCCTAGACGGTTTTCTACAACTCCCATTGAGGTGTTCATCAATGCGTTGCTTCCTCCGTTGTTAGGACCCATACCAGCCCAGAACTCAGTGGTTACATCGAGGATTAACTCGTTTAAGGCCTTAGGATGCAAGAATGCAACCATGTTGCCTGGTGATGTATCTCCACCTTGGTTTTGAACTAATCTCATTGCTGAGTAGATTGCTTCCTGTTGGAAGGTACCAGGGTTGGTTGTATCGTCTTCTGTGATAACGGTACCATCAGATTCCACCCAGTTGGTTGGAGTGATTGCATCGTATACAGTGTCCAATACGTCTTTTGCTTCTGCATCAAGTGCACCTAGTGCGGCTGCACGATTGAAGGCCTCGATGAGGTCAAATGGTGCGTTCTCAATGTCAGCATAGTTGACAGTCTGTAGTGCTCTAACGAGTGCTGGAGTAGCGGTAACTTTAGTAATCGTTTGTGATTCTTCAGTTTCTGCTGTTCCTTCAACTTGGGAGCCATCAAAGTCGAATCCGTTCACGGTATACCAATTAAATCGGTCTGCATCTTCGATGATTTGTGTATCGAGGAATTGTCTAATTGGGACTCTCATTCTTCCACCAGGAACAAGATAAACTTGTTTGGAGAAGATTTGTGGCATGTCGCCACCTGAGATTGTGAATGCTTCGCCTTTTGCATTGTTACTACCTTCTAACTTGCCATGTTCACTGTGGTTCATGGTGTAGTTCATCCATCCTTTTTTCAAAGATTCGTAGTAAGCCTGTGGATTAATACT
>ENA-OREN01001114-OREN01001114.1-marine-metagenome-genome-assembly--contig:-NODE-1114-length-33309-cov-7.948694_pt1 | contig 33309 bp, 26 predicted proteins | sample MGYA00248624_ERZ508555 | MGnify/ENA primary metagenome ERZ508555 (study PRJEB26222, sample SAMN06267773) | marine metagenome | isolation source: Saanich Inlet, British Columbia, Canada | place...
TTTTGAACGCGTTGGCGCAAAGTTCAGCACGAAGCCCGTTGAGGTCACAAACGGCTCTTAACTTTGAAGGATTATTTTTAGTGCGTCCTTCCAGTTTTACTGCCAAAGTAGTGTCTTCTTCTGCCTTGGTTTTTAAAGCCTTGCGGGAAAAATATTGCACAATTTGTTCTGCGGGGAGGTCAAACCGTATCTGCGCATGAAAGTCATCTTGTATTAGAGTATTGTAACGGTTGATAACCACCTGACCCCAGTAGCGCATACGAAAATCGAGCGATTTGCTCGCTTCAAATAAATGTGTTGCTCCCTGTTCACATTCTTGCAACGTAATATCCGCGGCGCAAACAAAGTTTTCCAACTGCAGTTTCTTTTTGAAGGCTTTTCCATATTTTTCCTGAATGGCATCGTACAATTTTTTTTGCGGTCTCCAGGATTGATACGGGTCCTTTTTTAACCGATCACGCATTTCGTCAGGGGAATTGTTGAAACCTAAAATAAGTTTTCGCGGTGCATCGGGACTCGAAGGTGAGCCGGTGATCATAATTTCATGCCATGCGAGTTTTTTTCTCCCCGGAGTGGCATGGGCGGCCGCGAGACTTTCATAGCCTTTCAAGCAATCGCTGTTAGAAATTTCTTTTGAACAATACAAATCTTTTACTTGAATTTGACTGGTGATCTCTTTTTTTAATGCGTGAATTTTATCCAGAAACTGTGTGCGCTGTTCATTTGAAAGGCGGGTGTTTAAAAATTCTGCCATTTCAGTGGGCGAGGCTTTCCAGTCGACCAACACCGTATGAAAACCGCCAGTTCTCAAGAACTGGTTGCTGATTCCCACTTCTTTATAGTCCCTATGACTGACCTTGCCAAGAGCTTCTTTTAGAGTGGATACTCCCTCAAGGCATTGCTTTACTAAAGGTATCTGGTCATCGGTAAACCCGATGTTCTTGATGAAGGGAAAACATTCGAGCGCTTCAATACCAAACTGGTTTTCCAGAATGCGTTTTTCCTGCACCAGTTGATTAAAGGAGTTTGCGAATGAAAAGTATGGGAAAATTACAATCCCTAAAAGACAAAAAAGAAATCCCTGAAATATTTTTTGAGTTGGCATAAAAACATTATACCAGACCTCTACTTCTTTAGAAGTGTGGCAATTATTAATATTTATTAATAAAACGGTAATAGAAATATTGGCTCATTAGGGCAATGACCCCATTTAATCGGGCGATATGTTGGCTAGAAGTAATAGGCGAGTTCTATTTGCATGATTTCGTCATCACGCAGGTCGAAAAAGATATCTTCCATGGATTGATGGATAAAGGCGTGTAACTCTGCAGTCAGTAGCCAGTTGTCGCCGAACCTTCGGCTGATTTCCAGGAATAGGAATCGCGAGGAGGAAGCAGATTTAATTTAATATTATTTTTCTAAACCATAATTTGGTTTGCGCCCATTCTTTTATAGGCTTCGAGGGATCGTTGGTGGCAGGTAAGGACAATGACTTGCCTTTGTTCCCCAAACTGGTTCAGTACCTCAATCAGTGTTTCAACACGTTCGTCATCGAAGTTGACGAACACATCATCTAATACTGCAGGCAAAGGTTCTGATCGGCTTTCATATTCATCAATTAAGCCAAAGCGCATCGCGAGATAAAGCTGCTCGAGTGTTCCACGACTCATTTCTTGTACAGCTTTACGTTTATGATGTGCGTCTTCAACGAGGATGTCTTCGCTGTCAATGGGCTTGATAATATGGCTATAGGTTCCATTCGTTATTTTTGAAAATAAATTTTCTGCGGCGCGGATAACACCTGGTTGGCGGTTTTTTTCGTATCTTTTCTTGGCTTCGCCAATAAGCACAAGCGCACTTCGATAAGAAGCCCAGGTTTCAGCAACCGTATTTAATTCCTGCTTCTGAGATTCTAGTTCATTTTGTCGGTCAATGAGGTCGTTGTTCGATGCCAGCTTCTCTAATTCGTTGCGCGTTTCACCAATATCTTGCAATAATTGTTCGTGAGTTTCATGCATCTCTGAATATTCTGCTAGCCGTTTCCCAAGTTTTTGTTTTATCTCTTCTAAAGGAGTGGATTGGATATCCTCTAGGAAATGGTCGAAGTGCTGACCCAGTCCAACATTGGAATGGATGATTCCGCGTTTTTGTTCTACTGTGTTTTTTAGTGCGATATAGGTTTCGAAGTCAGATTGCTTGCGGTAAAAACCTTCCGTATCTATGGCACCCACAGAATGGATAAACTTTTCAATTTCATTGGTATTATTTTTTAGTTGATCTTCAAGACGAACAATTTTTTCATTTTGTTCTTTGTGCTGGTTATCTATAAGAGTCCGGCGTTCTCGATTGGCTTTGCTATTCTCAAATGCATGGCAGAGATTTTCGATATTGATAGGTATCTCGTTATTCAGCGAGACGTTGTCGACCAAGGGTGCCAGAGAAGCGATGCAGTCGAGTGCTTCACTCATTGTGCTTTGCATTTGTTCAATTCTTTCATCTAGCCTGCCGCGCTGGGCGATCATCAATTTTATTTGGAGTGTGGTTTTGCCGATATTCTTGGTGGTGTTGGGGCCAATTCCTGGGTCCAATTTCCGTTTTTTTAACCATTGTCTCCACCCTACAAATTTTTCGTCTAGTTCTTGTTTCTTTTTTTCGTATTGATGCACGAAATTTTTTTCAGTCATGTCTTCTTTTACGAAACTATTTTTCTCGGTAAGAATTTTTTTGAATAGAAAAATCCCACCCCCGACCATCAATATGGCTGCTACCAAAAGAGGAATATTTAAAAATATTCCCCCAAAGATGACACCGATCACCCCGGCTCCCGTAAAACCGTAGTGGAAATGTTTTAGCCATCCTGGAATGTTCCAGCCCTTGGATTGCTCTTCGGATTTGAGTCTACGGTGACTTTCAAGTCGATCTAGAAACAGATCTTGTTCTTTTCGTAGAATTTCAAAATCTTCTGCAAACTGGTCGATCTGGTCTTTTTCGGCTTCGGTCAAATCGAATTCCATTAATATTTCTTCGTCCCAGGTTCGGTCGATAGATTTTATTTCTTCGGTGATTTGCATTTCCAAATCCTCGCGTTCGATCTGGACTTTGCCTGAATCTTGTAAAGCAGAATGAATTGAATGAGTGGACTGTTGCAGGCGGTGAATGTTCTCTTCATATTTTAGAAGATCATGGTTTACTTCTAACTCTTCCAGTAAGACATTTAAGGTAGTGAGTGCAGTCTGTTCCTCATCTATTCGATGGCTCAGACTTTCTTTTTCCTGGTGCAGAGATTTGAAATTATTTAATGCGCTTTCCGGAAATTTAGACAGGTCTTTCAGAGATTCGAGCTTTTCTTTCGCATCCATATATTGAACCGCATCTTCATATAAATGAATTTGGCTTTCGAGAATTCTTTTTTCGGATTCCAAGTCCTGTAGAGAATTTTGCACTGCCGTTTTGGTATCCCCCATTTTTTTGTATTGATTTTGCAGTTCATCGTAGAGAGTCAGATTTTTTTGGATAGAAAGTATTGCTTGCTCATTAGCTTTAATTTTTTCAAGCAAGTCACTGAGCCGGCAAGAGCCTCGCGGACGAAAAATTTGTGTACATAAACTTTCTAACTCTTTTTCTATGTTTTTGAGCGATAAACTGCCAAGACCCAATCCTGCTCCGTAAATACGATTTTTCACTTCGTCACTTGTCAGGCTATTGAAGTCGTGGAGTTCATCGAGTGTGAAAGCATAAATATTACGGTAGATATCTTTGGATGCATTTCCCAAAACATGGGTCAGCACATCCTGGTCCTGCAGTACCTCCTGAGGGGTAGATATTCTTACATTGCCGCCATGGGTTCCTGGAGTACGAGAGATAACGAGTCCTTCGCCGTTTTGTAATTCGACTTTTAGACTGCCTCCCATCGACCCACCGTTCACGGGATAGTATAAGTTTGTTTTATCTTTTTTGGTTGGAAACCCGAAAAGGACCCTGCGTATGAATTCTAATAACGTGGTTTTCCCGAATTCATTCTTTCCATAAACGATATTGAGGCCGGGTTTTAATCCAGTCACACGTGTGTTGCAGAAGATGCCAAACCCGTCAATATGTATTTCTCTAAGCTGCATATTTTTTAAGAATTATCGACCAGTTGGTCGAGAGCCAGGTTGCGGGATTTGTGAATGAGTTCATCCATTTCCTCTGTTGAAATTTCTTCGAGATATTTTCTTCCTGCCCATGATTCAAAAACAGGTTTAATGGAATCGCGAATTTTATCACTCAGTGTATCTTTTTCTACATCATCGCAAAGGTTGACCAGATCGGCGATAAAATCTTTTCCTTCTTTTAAACTATTGATGTCATAAGTTCCCGCGGTTTGTGTGCCTAGCTCGACTGAGACCCAGGGAGAGTGGCCTTCAAAAAATATGTGGATTTCCTCCGTCAGGGCATTTATAACGCCTGCAGTTTGCAACTCTTTGTGTATGGAGGTCCGGCCTGTCAGTGTGAGGCGTGCAACAAGACCCTCACGAGGTATGGACTCTTTTGCCAGCTCTTCGCATTGAACCTGAATGCTGCTTAGAACATCATTGATACTTTCAGCAGCCTGCAAATCAATAGTGGCGGAACGATAGGCAACGACATCTGTAGATATAAACCGGATATCCGGCGGACCATCTGTAGATAAGGTAACGAGGCAGCAACCTTTTTGACCCGCTTCTCTTGAATGGCGCGCCTGGGTATTTCCAGAATAGACAATTGCCGGATCACTTTCTCGCAACACCTTAAATTCATGGATATGTCCCAATGCCCAATAATCAAAATTTCTTGAAACCAGATCGTTGATGGAGCAAGGGGCGTAATTGTCGTGTCCGGGTTGTTGTCCAACATTGGTATGAAGAAGCCCAATGGAAAAACCTTCTTTCTTTTCATTTTTAAATTTTAATGCCAGGTTTTCTGTAACTTCTTTTTGCGGATAGCTAATGCCGTAAACCCAAGCTATATTTTTTCCTTCTTTTTTTGCCGGAACGTGATGGACTTTATTTCCTGGAAAAATGGTTACATGCTCGGGCCATTCCAGAGTGTGTGCCCAACTGTTCAGAGGATCATGGTTGCCATGAACGATGAAAGATTGAATATTTTCATCCGAAAGTTCTTTAAGGATACGGCGAAACTTCAATTGTGCCTGCAAACTACGATCGGCACCATCAAAGACATCTCCGGCGATTAGAACCGCGTCGACTTTTTCCTGTAAAGCTAAACGAGAAATTTCTTTAAACGCCTTAAAGGTGGACTCGCGCAATGCGCTGGCTAGAGTCGGAGCCTGCGAAGTCAGCCCTTTAAACGGGCTGTCAATATGCAGGTCGGAACAATGAATAAAGCGAAATTCTGCCATGAATTTTCTTCGGATCTGGAGTGTAAGTTATTGTTATTAATTAGTATACGAGATTTCGGCGATAAGCTCAATGATTTTCTTGCTTACGCTGTTTAGCACGTCCATACTTTCGAGATGGAATACCGCCGTTTTGGAAAAACCAATGAAGAAATTTCTGTGATCACTCTGGGAGGGATGCGGTTCAAGCACGGGTGGAATCCGCCGCGTAGTATTTTGCCTGCTGAATCCATTCAAAACTGCATTGATACTACAAGTCAGGCATTTGATGTTGGCATAAACCATATAGAAACAGCTCATGGGTATATGAAGAGTGAGCACCTTTATGGAATTACGTTGAAGGAACTGGCAACGCCACGTGACCAGTTCAAGATGATGACGAAAGGGGCGCCGATGACGGGAGATGAAACCCGCGCGTTGGTGGAGGAGCAGTTAGAAAACCTGCAATTGGATTTCGTAGATTTTTATGGCTGGCATGGAATCAATAATGAAGAAAGATTGCAAGCAGCAATCAAGCCGGGAGGGCCTGTAGAAGTTTTACATCGATTAAGGGAAGAAGGCTTGATCCGTCATATCGGGTTTTCGACTCACGGTTCTCTGGATGTTATTTTGCAAGCACTTGATACGGATCTGTTTAGTTTTGTGAATCTGCATTATTACTATTTTTTTCAGCGTAATCTTCAGGCAGTTCAATTGGCGGGAGAAAAGGACATTGGCGTTTTTATTATTTCTCCAAATGAAAAAGGAGGGATGCTATGGAAACCTTCAGATGTTGTTAGGGAGACCTGTGATCCAATGACGGCCATTGAATTTAACGGTAAGTTCTGTCTGCAACATCCCCAAATCACAACATTGAGCTTGGGGATGCATGCGCCAGAACATTTTCCACAAAACCTTTCGATTATAAGTGAAGCAAAAAGTGATAAAGAACAAAAAATTCGTTTGCAGATGGATGATCGATTAAATGAAGTGCCCGACCTTTGTACTCTTTGCAATGATTGTTTGCCTTGCCCAGAAGAAATAAATATCCCAGAAGTGCTGCGGTTTCGAAATTTGCTTGAAGCTTATGATATGAAAGACTACGGAGAATTTCGTTACAATATGTTCGAAGGTGAGGGTCACTGGTTCCCGGGAAATTTTGCGTCTAAATGCACCGAGTGTGGAGACTGCCTTCCTAGGTGTCCTGAAAAACTGGAAATACCAAAGCTATTGTTCGACACTCACAAAAGGTTATTCGACCGGAAAGCCTGGTTAAAGAACAAGTTGTTCGACCTGGCAAGAACATTTTTTGGAGTTTTAAGAAATTTTGTTCCAGGTATCGGTTAAAAATATTTATTCTGCGTTCAGGTATAAAGGGATATTGGTTGAATCGAAGTATGAGTTCCCTGCTATTTATGCAATATGCAGGCTAGTTGGTAGAAGATGATTTTTGGCAGGACTCTTTGAGCTCCCATGCATTGCGGTAGGTGTCATCTTGCTTCAAAACTTTCTCAAGAAGCGGTAATGCTTTCGTACACTTATTCAACTGAACAAAGATTTCTGCCATTATAAATTGTAAATGCATTTCTTCAGGGTCGATCAAGCTATAGCGACCTCCATACATTAGAACTTCTTTGGCTTCTCCCAGTCCGCGATAACTGTAAACAATGATCTGTAATATCTTCAAGTTCATCTGATCTTGTTGTAGCAGCGGAAGTGAATATTCCAAGGATTTCAAGTATTCCTTTTTCAAATTATAATACTCTGCAAGGGACCTTAGGAGAACAGGGTCTCCGGGATTTTTGTCTATCTCTTTTAATAAGCTCACCAACCCAATTTCTCGCATAACCGTTCCCATTTGTTGGGGATCATTTTTAGCGGTGTTTTGAAAGGATGTTAAGGCTTCTTCTTTTTTTCCCATTTCCAATAAGTTGTAGCCCATATAAAGGTTGGCGAAACTCAGATTCGGATTTTTTTCAAGAACCAACTGCAGTATTTCCATGCTTTGCTCATAATTACCGATCTGGTAAAAACTGTGGGCTAGGTTGAGCAGGTACTGTAGGTTGTCAGGCTCTTCTTCAATGAGCTGAGTCAAGCGTTGCATTTGCTTACGATCTGCCTGCAGGTGGTAACGGAAAAGGTCGTCATCATCTACCAGCGTCATTGCTTTCAAGAGTTGGCCGCGATTGCCATACATAACTCCGCGCTGATAAAGGTCCATCGCATCATAATAAGGCTTCAGCTTTTGCCGGTCAGACTCGGACAGGTTTGAAATTCTATTCGTGACATCGTCAAACCTTGCGCGATTAAACACATATCTTTCTTGCCCCGGTACACCGATCACCTTACCCAGATTGAGATAAAACTCGATAGCCGGATGGTTGTCTGTAATAAGAGGGAAGCCTTCTCCCAGTTTTTCCACTTGCTCGTTGAGTAACCAGATGTTGCTCAGGAAAGAATAGATGTTTGGGATTTCAATATTCGCTAACGCTTTTTTGATTTCAGGTTCCTGCACACGTTCATTCAGTTTGTTGAAATCAATTTTAATGGGTTGAATCGAACCGATGATAAGCATTTCATTCGCCACAGAAAGCCAACCCATCGTAAAGGGAAAAACCGACTGAAACGTCTTAAAGTGCATGGCTACTTCTTTTGGCCCTTGGCTGTGCAACGGAATCCATTGTGCAGCAATACCACCAGGTTTTAATTTACTTTTCTGCAGCTCATAATATTCCCTTGTATACAGATTGACGGTAAATGCTGTACGTGGCGGCGGAGGCTCAGATGTGATGACATCGTAAAGTTTATGAGTCGTTAACAAATGGTTGCGTCCATCCTGAATCACGAAGTTCACTTTAGGGTTTGCTAGAACATTATGGTTCTGATCGGCGAACATTTTTCCTGCATTGATAACGCTGGAAGATAACTCCACGCTGTCGACGGTTTTTACCCGAGGGTGTAGTCCTGCTGCACCTGTGGTTTGACCGGTGCCAAAGCAGACAACAAGAATGTCATCGGGTTTGTCCACCAGCAGGATGGGAACATGAGCAAGCAACTTCATATAGCGAGTGGCTGTCATATTAGAAGCTGACATAGATATGCCGTTGGCGATCAATCGCTTAGCCGATGGATCGAGCACTCCGTATTCCTCTTTAAAAACGGCAACGGTATCGGACAAACCTTCTTCAAAGTACATCAGCTTATTAAGGTTTCGTTTGCCAGCACTATCTCGCATGAAGAAAGGATTCAACAAGTCGTTCGGGATGGCCATATTGATAAAAAGAATCAGCGACGCGAATACGACAGTCATTCCTTTTCTGATGGCGGGTGTTAGGTAGTCTCCGGTGCGGAACAAAAGAATCATGGTGAACAAGTTGATCGTTGCGAGAAGGGTAAGGCTCGTCTGACTGCCAAAATTGGGCAGGAAAAGAAATCCGGAAAAAAGAGAACCAAAGATTGCGCCTACTGTATTCGCTGCATAAACTTGCCCGGTCGCTTGCCCGATATTTTCGTGTTTCTTTGATATCAACTGGATGAGCAATGGGAAACACATCCCTAGGAGCAGTGTAGGAAACAACATGAGAGCCGCTGAACCTTTAAAATAGATCCAGAAAGCCGCGGCAGGGTTTCCCAGGTTGTACGCATTCCAAGGCGGAGAGAGAATGGATTCCAAACCGTAGATAGAGCCGATCACATAAATGCCTACCCCTCCTTGTAAGGCAATGAGCATGGTGCGCAAGTTCTTGATCTTTGGAAGTAGAGGAATGAGAAGAAGGCTTCCGAGGAATATTCCTAGTAAAAAAACAGCCAGCATCATACTAAATGAGTAAACCGTACTGGCAATACTGAATACCAACAGCCGCGTCCATAAAACTTCATAGGCGAGGGCAGTAAAACCACAAACGAAACTGATTCCCATCCAGAATTTTTGCTCTGCACTCCAATCCATTTTTGGAAATTTAATTTCAGGCAAATTGAATTTTAAAGAGCCGACGTTTTCCTTATAGACATTTAACGCACCAATGCCGATTAAGAGATTGCCAGCAGCAGCCGTCAATACAGTTTCCAGTACACCGAACGTTCCCATCAAAAAGAATCCTGCCAACAAGCAACCGCAGGCCGCGCCTAAGGTGTTGAGTGCGTAAAGCAGGCTTATCTGTGTTCCTATGCGCTTGTCATCGGTAACGCAATATTTGCTGATAAGCGGAAGAGTCGCACCCATAAATGTTGTAGGCACCAACATTAGGATGAAGGAAAAAAGGACCTTCAATAGGTTTTGCAGCGGTGGCGATTCTGGAATAACGCTGTGGAACAGGGAATAAACAGACGCGAAATCGGCAAACAACAGTGAAAGAAGAGCACCGCTCGCGAATATTAAAACTTCTATCCAACCGTAGACTCTTAGAGCGGAGGATGAAGAGGATAACCTGTCAGCAGCATAACCAAAGAGATAACTGCCCAGCCCCAAGCCGGCCATGAACGCGGCAAGCACTACTGAGACTGAGAAAACGGTGTGCCCGAAAACAAGGGTGAGCATTCGGGTCCACACGATTTCATAAATCAGGGCCGTAATACCTGATGCAAAGAATAAAAAGTAGACTATAGGCGAACGTTGCATATTTTATATGTTATTTCAGGTTTAAACTTGACTGGGATATTGTGCGCAAAAATCAAAAATTTGCTTGATTCTATTCAATAATACCCCGCTATTGTGCTCACATCCCCAGCAATCATTCAAAATAATTGACATTGGGTCAGGCTTCAAGTAATTTTTATAAATACCGTGTTTTTATAATAATAAATGAAGGTTCTTTAAATGGGAACTCAAGAAATAAAGATAACAGATGCCGACCATCCTTACGCTAAAGAAAATGGTGTGGTGTGGGCCGAAGAGGCTTGGGAACGTGTAAAACATGCGCCAGAATTTGTTCGTCCGGGAATCCGCAAGCTCATGGTGCAACGTTGCGTGAAGCGCGGTTTTAAAATTGTCACTTCTGATTTTCTGACGGAAATCAGAAACGAATCCATGATGCTGGTGTCCAAACGAGTCAAAGGTTTTGGATTTGAAGAATTGAGTATGGATGCCTTTGATGTGGCCAAGGAAAAAATGCGGGAAAGCCCTCGTAAGGTGGAAGTGATTGAAGAGATCGAAGATTTTCTCTCGATGCGCACAGAAAAAAAAGACGATATCGTAGAAAAATTCAAAAGTTATATGGAAGTGACACCCACTTCAGGCGTTCCTTGGAGTAAAGAGGCCAAGGAGAAAATGGAAAAAGTACCTCCTTTTGTTCTCGGCATGGCCAAGCAAACCATTGAAGGGCGGGCCAGGGAAAGGGGAGACAAAATGATCACTCCCGATATCATTGATGAGGTGTTCACCAATATTATGCCATCCTCTGCCAAAGAAGCGATGGGCATGGAGGTAACCGAAGAAGACCTTAAGCAGGATGAACAAATCAATAAAGATAAAGACGCGCCAGTTGAAGTTTCTATGAAATGGGAAGACGATGCGCTGGACAAGGTATCTCGCATTCCAATTCCTTTTATCCGTAATATGGCCGTGAAACGCATTGAACAGGAAGTGACCAAGGCTGGCAAAGATGTTGTAACGATGGATTTGTTCGAACAATATCGGTTTACTTTTTAGTCAGGAGGCTCTGAAAAAATTAATTCCTTCCTCTTTGTTTCTGAGATTAGTTTTTGTATCTCACTCCAGAGTTCTTTTCTTCCTAAATGGTTCTTGCTTGAATAGGTCACTGTTGCCAGGATCTGGTCCCCTGTAAACGCGGCTTTGATTATTTTGGTTTGCTTGCTACGTTCTGTTCCTGATAATTTATCTGATTTAGTAATGATCAGGATATAAGGCCTGCCCAGGTCTTCGAGCCACTCTTTGAGTGTCAAGTCGAGTTCTGTAGGTTTACGGCGGATGTCAACAATGAACACGATTGCTGTCAAAGGGTCTCGATTAGTCAGATATTCTTCAATCATTGTTTTCCACTTTTTTTGGAGAGCCGGAGTGACCCGTGCAAACCCATAGCCGGGAAGATCAGCAAACATCAGTGTGTCATTGATTCGAAAAAAATTGATCTCTCTTGTTTTTCCAGGTGTGGAACTGATTCGAACCAGTTTTTTGCGATTTAAAAGAGAGCGGATCAGCGAAGACTTGCCGACATTTGACCGCCCGACAAATGCAAACTCCGGATAGAGTTCTTTGGGATATTGCTTTGCCGAAACAGCACCGGTAACAAACTCCGTGGTTATTACTTTCATTTTTTATGTTTTATTTTCCAAACTTATTTATAACCAGACCCGATAACAGCTTAGGATAGAAAAACGTTGCCTTCTGTGGCAAGCGGATTCCCATTACCGAAACGCCGCACCACATCTATTTGAGTGGGATTTATAAAAAAACCACATCAAAATCTCCCGCATCGACCATTGCCATGGCCTATTCGGAGTTTACCATATAAGAAACATATTACTGACCTACTATATCGCGTGTGTCGATATCGAAAACTTCTCGAAAAATTATAGCGTTCAATTTCATGACATACAGCACTTGCAAATCCCTTGGTTCATTTTTATCAAGCAAAGATAAAATATTTTTTGATTTTTTTCAGTATTGTTCAAACGCCAGAGTTTATGAGCTACTTTATTATCATCAATGACCGTTGATGGTTTGGATTTTATACCCTCCTGAAGAAAAAAATCGATATTACCTTCTGGGTCGTAATATAAACCGAAGATGAGGCTTAAATTAGCATGGCAAGGGTTGAGAAGTTTCGTGCGGTTTGTTTTGGCATTAGCAAGAGTGAATTCATGGGGGAAAATATTTTCTTCACTAAAGTCTTCTGCTTTGACAAGCGCAAAAAATCCGATGCGGCAAAAATTTTCTCCTTCAAACTCATATTCTTGGCTGTATATATAAAACCCAAGCTCATCATCCCTCTTCAAAATACCTTCATTTATTCAGTCTTCAAAAACTTTTGCAGATCGTGTATAGCGATTATCCGTTTCAGAATCTTTTTCAGACTCTTTACCCAGTATGAGGCGAACCATGTTATGTGGATTTTTCTGATACAACACTTCCTGTTGATCCGCGAATAATACATCGTAAGAGGGTGCCGTAACTTCATCGAGAGAACCAATGATATCGAGATTATAGAGCAAGCCTTTGAAAGGGGTGACTTCGATCATATTTTGATCTCACAGAAAAAGAGTATCTATTTCCAAAAAAAATTATAACAAATAGAAATAAAGTTTTTTAGTCGCCTACAGAGCTTCGCATTGGCACAACTCACGAATATAGCGCACCAGTTCATGGATCGTCGAATCGCTCAAGGTATTTCCCCACGCGGGCATACAGGGTGCCCGGCCGACGGATAGGCCGCCAAACTTGATAGCCTCAAAAAATTGTTCATCGGTTCGAGTTTCGAGATAACTGGCTTTAGTGTGGTTCCGTGGAGGCACAGTTAAAAACTTGGCATTGATACCATCGCCCTTGCCTTTAATGCCATGGCATTGCGCACAATACCATTGGTAGGTTTCGCGTGTTTTCTCGGTAACAACAACAGGTTTTGGAGTGGTCTTTTCTATAGGAGTAGACGAAAGTGAATCGGTTTTCAGTGGAGGTCTGGGCTCTTCTGCGGATTTTTCGCTACAGCCTGTTATGCCTACAGCAATCAGAAAAATACAATACTTCAAAATAAATATTGGTGAACTTTTTTTCATAGGTCAGCGCTTATTTTCATTTTTCAACGTCGCAATGAATTGTGTAAGCCGTAAACGCGCCTCATCTTCCATCTTGTAAATAGGCATACGACTTTTATTTGAATATGTTTTGGGGCTCTTAAGCCAGCTTGCTACCCAGCGCGCCTGTAATCGATTTCCCGCATTGACGAGAGAGGGGCCAGAAATTCCACCTCGAACTTTTCCCGCAAGGTTCAAACTTTGGTGGCAGGAAATACAACTGAACGTACGCTCGAACTCGTATTTTATTTTTGCTTTTTGTCCTTTTGTTAAAGGCTCGAGGTGGTTGATCTTTTCCGGGAGATCAAGAAGTATTAACTCCATCAACTCCTGAGTGATTTGCCCCGCATCCTTTTTAGAAAGGGCAGGATGCCTCTGACTGTCTGCTTGTGTTCCTTTCAGGAAATCGGGGTCTCCAGTGCCTCCTGCACTTCTGATGGTCACAGGATTTTGAAGGTATTGCTTCAGCCAGGAGGCCTGAAATTTATTCCCTGCATAGAATAAATCAGGTCCGATTTTTTCATTCCCATCCTTGGACAAACGATGGCATTCGGAACATTTCTTCTCTTGAATTAAAGAAGCGTGGGAAAGCATGGGGCTACAAAGAAGCCATCCACCCATTAGAAGATAAATAAAAATTATCATTGCGGGGTGGCGTCACTAGGTATCGTTAGGGATTCGCTGGCCGGGGGCGCATCTTTTTCTTGGAAAATATCGTATAGAAACTCAATGATTCCATCTTCTTCGTTATTGGGCTTCATCGTTTCGTTCCTTTCAACCGATTCTTGCGGCAGTTCAGGTGTGAATTTTTCAGGAAGTTTTGGAGCTTCTTCTGATTTTTCAATTTTAACAAATTGGTTTTTTTCAACATTGTAGAAAAGGTCTTCGCGAGTCTGCGACTGCCCCATATTGTTTTCACGAATTCGATGCTGAACATCATAAGGAAATTCTTTGCGACTCAATAGTCTGGAAAAATTCAACTCCCGTAAATTTAGAGAACGAAATGCCCGGTAGCGGTCTGAGGGTTCCTGCAAGGCAGTGACCTCTTCGCTGTTGAGAAAACGCGACTTGTCGCCCGGGAAGAGAGTCTGCAATGCTATGCCGTTTGGGTCTATCCCTTGTTTGAGCTGGAAGTCTGGATTTACCTGATTGTTTTGTTTTAATCCTAAAAAAAATTGCCCGGCATCCTGAATGGATTTTTTCAAGGTGTCCCCAAGCCCCACGGATAAAGAGTTTTGATGACAACTTTCACAGGAACGTACTGTTTTCCGAATCGTATGAGGCGAATAATCCGTCCAGATCAGGCCAGGGGAATCGTCTAGCGTTAAGGGGGGCTCCGCCCGCTTTGAAGGGAGGCCTGATGGTCCCGCTGGGTCGGTGATAAAATATTGATAGCGGGGTTTCAGGATGGCATATTTCCCACGCGAATTTTTACCCATCACCATATCGGACCACCCCGCATCAGAGAAGACGGTCCACCAGTATTCATCTAATATGTTGGCTTCAATTTTTTGCGGCAGTGATTTGGCAGTCGGCCAATCCAGCATCCCTGTTTTTTCACTGGAAGAATTTGACAATAGATATTGCAGGGAAGGATCTGAAAGGTTCCAGCTTTTCCATTTTTCAGGATTAAAATTTCCTTCTCGTATAACATGCATACCCCATTCTGTTGCGGTCCAACGCGCATGACAGGTGGCGCATTCCATTTCCTGCATATGTTTTGGAATCTGGTGCGCTATAGAAGGCTTGAGGTTTTTGAGTAAAGGGATGTTGTGCTTCTTCCCTGAAACCTTTGAGATTAAAACCCATTTCTTCTTAACCCGTTTAATATGAAACATGGGGGAACCACTTGAATTAACTAAAACCGTATCTCCCACACGAATTTTTTTCTTAAGATTAGGGTTAAGGTTGGCGCCCGCGATCATTTTTTTTGTGCTCGGGTCCGATTCGGTTAATAGAAATTCTTCAGGAAGTTTTTCCTGCGTGCCATGGCAATCGACACAGCGGATTTGCACTCCAGAATGAAGTTGGTCTGGTTCTATCTCGGGTTTCATTTCATCGCCAATATGGCAGTCGATGCAATGCATGCCTTTTTCACGATGGATATCGGGAACCAGAAACTCATGCTCCTTACCGTATAAAACGGGTTTTTCTGCGTTGATCTGCTCCAGTGTTTCTCTGGGCCGTGAGGGTTTTGCGAATAACCCTTCGAATTCCTGTCCTACGCCGTTATTGTTGTGACAATGCTCGCACTGCAAACTGGGAACAGCAACAGTGAACTTATGTAGCAATGGATAGCCGCGTGGATTGTTCAAAGAATTTTCGGAAAATTTTCTAGCAAAGCGGTTTGGTTTGCCACTTTTTTTTTGCAGTTTTTGTATTGCCCGGTCATGTGACAATGAGATGCCATCGTTAGAGTAAATCATATGGCAGGAAGAACATCCCGATGCTCGATAATCTCCCGGACGATGAGGACTTTCCGAGCCAATATGGCAACGCAGGCATTTAGCCCTGAGAAACCCGTCTACAGGATGGCCCGTTGCAGCAGGGGGCAAGACCTGTTCGTCATCATCCGGTTGTAATGAAAATGGAAGTTCATCTTCAGGTTGCGCGCCCCAACCATAGCGGGTGATGTTGACCATTCTTTTGGCTGTGGACATAAGTGATCGCTCGACTTTGCGGACATGATCGCCATGGCATTTTCCACAGAATCGAGGAGCATTTTTTGCCGAGGATGGATTGGAAACAAGCCCTTTATGTGCATTCGGCAATGAGCTGGATCTCCTGTTGCCGCCATGGCAGCGAACGCACGAAAAACGGTGGTTGTTGCTGATCCTCTCAATTCCCTGATGGCACGTGTAACAGCCACCACTTCTTTCAAGGTATTCTATTTTTCCATACACATCTTCGAGTGAAAAATTGGATTCTTTATAAAATTGTTCAATAAACTTATTGGTGTCTCCATACGTTTGAAATTGAACCCCATCCAATGTTGTGCCAGGTTGCAGAACTTTTTCTGAATTTCCCTGGAGTCCTCTGACTCGATAAAAAGGATCTTCGAAATCAGAAGCATCGATTTGAGTCTTGGGAGACGAGGCCGGCATCTCAACCATTTCTTTTGTGTGTAATGTGTTTTCAGATCTAGGAGCAATTTCTATCTCTTGGATATTTTTGGATTTGGATTCTGGTTTTAGAAAGAAATCCAGTATCCCGGAAGAATCTTTTTCCGGTGGGGTAGCAATCGATTCTTCATTTTGCTTTCCCTCAAAAAAATCAGAGAAATCGTTTGTATTCTGACCCGAGGAATAGGTGAGAAAGCTACCGAGGCAGAGCCCAACTATAACTACCAGCGATAGAAAAATTCGGAAGAATTTATTCACGGTTGTGTTTGCTCTAAGTTTAATATTTTTTCGCGCAGTTTACGATGTTTCATTGTCTTTTCGAAGGCATAGCTTTTTTTAATATCCTGATAAACAGGGTCGTCATATTGATCGTGGCATGGAATGCAATTTCCCACTTTCAAAATTCTTACTATTTCTTTTTGGTTAAAAGGCCTGGCCTTGAGTTGATGACTTCCTGCAAGAATTTCTCCCCGCATTGAGACTTTTGCTTCGGGGTCAAATTCTGAGGCCTTGACCCGTTCATCGGAATGGTTCAGCGGAATCAAGGAATCATTTTTCCCGGTATTATTTGCACCAATGCTCAAGTCGCCTTCCCCTAATCCTAAAGTTTTAGAAGACAAATGGCAACTTTCGCAGGAGCGAACTTTTGTGCCTGTAGAATGAGGATTCAAAGAATAAGCAAGGTTTGATCCCGATGCATTATGAGGATTGGTAAAAGGCCATTCCTGATATTCTCCATGGTGTTCTCCTGTAGGCCCCAATACTGGAACCGGGTTTCCCTTTTCATCTAACAATGAAAAATGTCTTTCGGGTTGTGCCAGCATCGGTGCAACTTTTCCACGCGGCCCTATCATAAGTGCTGGTTGTTGAACTTGCATTGGAGGTGCAATTTTCAAATCCAACTTATCTTGCCCTAATTTCATAGAGACATGGCAACCTGGACATCGAACCACCCATTGGGAATGGCAGGCGGTGCATTCTAAACGAGATCGGTGCTGTGGTATAAAATGGGCCTCTGCATCTCGAACCAAAGGAATATCATAAACACGACCGCTACGTTTACCGAGGGTAACCATTTTTCCATTTTGAACTTTTACATTTGCCATCCGTCTTTTTCGTTCGGAAACAGCCATCGAGTCTCCGACAGAGTTAGGTTCACCTTCATAGTGCTCACTGAGTCGAATGACGGCGTCTTTGGGGTCAGTAACTTGAGATACCAGAGGATAGCTATTGTCATCACCATGACAGGTTTCGCAACGAATTTCCACAGCTTGATGTTGCTTGGAATACAGGTTGCCATCTCCCATGATATCGCGTTGCGTGTGGCAGTCGATGCAATCCATCCCACGAGCGGTATGAACATCGACGAGAACATTTCCCTGGCCGGGGAATAGAGAAGTTTCTTTTATGGGTTGTTGCTTCTCTTCGCTTGCTACAACGTCTTTTTCAGATATCTCCTCAAAGTTTTTGAGGGACGGCTCGCTTTCATCACCCAGCACTTTTTCTTCGGTAAGTATTTCAACCCTTTCTAGCCCCTCTTCGATAAACACCTTTTTTTGAAGTGGCAGGTCGATATTTATTTCTTCATTGTCGGATTCGGTTGCATCCTGCTCTCTATCTGGAGAAGGGTCATTACCCAAAGGCTGTAAAGAAAACCCTCTATGACATTGCACGCACACGGTGCGTTTTGGCAGGGCCTGAATCTTATGAAATTTTGCATGACCGATTTGTGTTTTGGAGATAGTCGGATCATCGCCTTCATAGAGGCCTGTACTCGAATAAGTAAAATGACAAGCCGCGCAACCTTGAGACCGATATTGTCCCGGCGGCGGTGGGGAATCTATATGGCATTGAAAGCATTGCTGGCGCAAAAGTTGGTCGCCAGGATGTTTTGAAATCGCGTGGATGGATTTTTTACTTGATTTCGGGATATCCAAAGAAGAGAAGTAGGGCAGTTTATCCAGCTTTTCTAAAGCACCCCACTCATGCGGTATATTGCCGTCTTTGTCTGCAATATCTTCTGTTGCATAGCGTGCGGTCTTTTTATTTTGTCCGGCCCATTGATAGCGCAAACCTGAAATCACTCCAGCCAGAGTATTCATCATGGATTTGTTTAACCGTTGAATATGATTGCGGTCTTCCTGCGCGTGGCCAGAGTGACAATAAAGTTGCCCGCAGGATTGCTCAACCACACTGAGGCTCGATGGATTGCGTTTCCCCGTCCCCGCTAAGGGGTCGTATATCAATGTGGCGTGGGCCTGCTCTTTATTGATGGATTCAGGTTCTCCGCCATGACACACAGTGCAGCCAAACTCAGGCGGATGCGATGTGCTGACAGCAGATATTCCATCGTGGCAAGTGACGCAACGCTCTACCGAACGGTTTCTGTAACTCGAGACTTTCACCCAAGGGTAATCGGGCAGAGTCGCAGTGACCTTTGCTTCTTTGATGTGAAGCTCCTGAGTTCTCCAGAAATGCGCCGTTTCGTGATCGTTGGTATCGTTCGCTTTTGTTTGGAAAAATTTTTGCTGCCAGAAAGTCCAACCCTTTTCTTGAGCATAGGCAGAGCAGACGCCCATCAGAGTGATCAGAAAAATTGCCAGTCCCTTTTTAAAAGTGAACACAATATTTTTTGGAAGTAAGAGCGAAGTTAAGAAATCAACCGAATCGTCTAAACGAATCAGACGGGCAAATCGTATACAACTGAAACTCTGTCTAGATAACTGAGTAATTCATCGAGATGAGTTTGGATATCTTCTGGGGCTTTTTCTTTTGCTGCTTTTTCAATGGCAGCTCCAATCACACTGATGGGCATGAATCCGTAACCGCCCGCCCGAACCTTTCATGGAATGACCGAGGGTGCGAATTTTTATTAAATCCGCATCTTTGAGTGCAGTACCGATGGTTTTTATGTCTTTGCTACGATTTTGTAAGTAGCCCGGATTCAGTTAGCGTAAATCAGGATCGATACGTGTAATAATTTTTTCGCTGGGATTTCCCATCTAACCAAACCACACCCGCTGCCATGACATCGGACTCAACAAAGAAAAGGCTTATTGAACGCAAAGATATTATCTGTCAGCCTTTACTCTGTTAAGGAGATATCAATAAATAGGGTTAAGAAAATAGTACAAGGCATCGCCGTCCGAATCAAGGCCGTAATCAGGCAAGCTGGAACAGTGCTCATGAGTTATTTTCCAATTTGAACCTTCTTTAACAAAATTATAAGTACAAACACTATGTTGTCTTTCATCAGTATCATTCGATTTAGAAGTGATGCTGATTATTTCGTCCGCCAGCACATATCCAACTTTGCTTCCTACTTGTCCTGCTAGAATCTGGCGCTGAATCTGGCAATTGATATCTCGAAAATCTACGATCATCTGACGATAATCTTTTACACGGTTTGACAACAACGCGCGTTTATCGTCTTCCATAATGACCAGACCTTGGCCATAAAAACCTGGAAGTTTTTCGGGTTGGGTACAAACTAGATTATCTATTTTTTTCAAGGTATCGGCAAACACATCTGTGTCGGCGGCGAAAGCATTATTGCTGATTACCAGGGACAAAATAAAAACCAGCCCGGTTAGAATTAAACGTTTCATTGTGAAATTATCTCCAGATAAAAAATTTAAAATGTTCTGTTTAAAATTATGTGTCTGATTTGTTTTTAAGCATCATAAAACCGGGACCAATCTAAGGGAAATCTTGCAAAATAATTTCTACTGTTTCGCCATCATGAGCCCAGCCGAAATTACCCGTTCCCGCAAACGTCGAAATGATACCTTTTGTGTCCACTTTCCGGATACGGTTGTTGCCCATGTCGGTAATATATAAATTGCTCTGCGAATCGAATGCTATGGCAACAGGGCTTTTAAGCATGGATTTGGTCGCGGGGCCACCATCACCAAAGTACCCCTGATGACCTGTTCCAGCTACTGTAACTATTTTCCCGTCTTTAGTAATTTTTCGGATAGAGTTTGAATTCATTCCTACGATATGAACTTCCCCCTGTGGGCTTACTGCCAGGTAGTCTATATTGCGAATTCCTGCTTTCACTGCGGGGCCTCCATCGCCGGTAGCTTCGTGTTTACCGTTACCCGCGATGGTAGAGATGATATTTTTTGTATCAATTTTCCTTATCATATTATTGGCGCCATCCCCGATATACAAATTCCCTTCTTTGTCTGTGGCTAATGCACTGGGGTCTCTAAACGCCGCTTCAGTTGCGGGCCCACCATCTCCGTAATGAGACGACTCACCGGTTCCTGCGATCGTGGAGATGTTTCCTTTTGAATCCACTTTGCGAATCTGGTGATTGAGCCGGTCAGAGATAAACATATTACCTTTGTGGTCGAAAGCAATATCTGAAAAGGTAGTGATGATGGCCAGTTCTCCGGTTTGCACCTTGCCTTTATACTTACTGTTTGCTATCGACTTGAGATATTCTGGAGTTACCGTATCAAGATGTTTTCTCATTATTCCATTTTCATCAATCTTTCGAATCAGGCTCACGAAGCCACTTGGGCTGAGAATATACATTTCTTCTTTGTTGTTCAATTTCAACGAGGTAGCTCCATATATGGAGGCTTCCATAGCTGTCATACCGTCACCAACATTTCCGCGGATGCCGTTACCGGCAATGGTGTTGATAATGCCTTCTGGAGAAATTTTTCGAATTCGGTAATTTCCCTTATCTGAAATCAACACGTTGTCATTTTTATCTACCGCGATACCATGCGGAAAACTCAATGTAGCTCCTGTTGCAGGGCCACCATCTCCGGCAAACATTTTATTGCCATTCCCTGCGATGGTTTTTACGGTACCTCGCTTTAAGTCAATGCTGCGAATGCGATAATTTGATCGGTCGATTACGAGTAACTTACCATCTGGGTTCAATGCGACTCCGAAAGGCAGATGAAGGTTCGTGTCGCGAGCCACTTCGGAATCTCCGTTGTAATCCTGTTGCCCGGTTCCGACAACGGTAGAGATCATCCCTTGAGAGTCCACTGCACGGATACGGTTATTTTCCCGGTCAGCAATATAAAGGGTGCCTTGGTCATCGACTACGACACCTGTCGGCCCGGCAATACTGGCTCTATAGGCAGGTCCGTTATCACCCATCATAAAGTACCCACCATCACCTGCCACGGTGGTAATGATTCCTTGCACATTGACCTTGCGAACCCGGTTATTTCTACGGTCAGCGATATAAAGATTTCCCTTTCTATCCAGCGCTATTCCAAAGGGCCTATCTATTGAAGCTTTAAGGGCGGGACCGTTGTCTCCCCTATGTCCGTCTTTTCCGCTTCCCGCATAGGTGCGGATTTTTCCACTGGAATCAATCACACGAATCCGGTTATTCGATCGATCTGAAAGGAATATATTACCCTTGCCATCAAGAGCTACTCCAGAAGGGAGGTCTAGTTCTGCCTGTGTGGCTGGGCCGCCATCTCCACTGAAACCGGCAGTTCCAGTTCCGGCGATCGTGGTGATAATGCCGCGCGCGTCAACCTTGCGGATGCGATTATTGTTTCGGTCAGCGATATATAAATTTCCGCTTTTGTCGAATGCCAGTCCGGCGGGCACATTCAATCTGGCCTCAGTAGCCTTACCACCATCGCCGCTGAAACCGGAAGATCCGGTGCCAACATAAGTAGTCATATTTCCCTTGAGGTCAATGCGACTGATTATATTGTTATCTCGCATGGCTATATAAACGTTGCCTTTTTTATCTACGGCTATGCCATCTACGAGTGAAATCTCTGTTTTAGTGGCCGAAAGTGATTTGGCCATAGCCTCGGCTCTAGGAAAAACACATCCCAGAAAAAGAACCAAACCCGTCAATAAGTATAAATATTTTTTGAACATTTAAAAAACCTCAGTTGTAAGCCAAAAATATCGAAAAACTATTATTCTAAATTCTTTTCAAATTAAAAAAATGCCAGGATTGATCGAATTCTCCCGAGGGATTGATCGAATTTATCTGGCAAAGAAAAGCTTTCATTAGATTATGAATTGATAATTATACGTTGACGATATTTGTTGTCAAATGAATTCAAGAACCTATTTGGTTGATATGTTTTTGTGCCCCTTATCCAGACAATTATTGCCAAGCTTATTACTTGAATCAATTTGTTTTATCGTTATTTTGAATGGTTTAAGTTATGCCAAAATCTACGAAAAAACAGCAATCAGGAGATACGTTTTTTCAAGCTTTATATGGACAGGTTTTGTGGAATTCAAGCCACGATAAAAATATTGGTTAAGGGGTTTTTATAAATATGCTTATTTTTTTAAAAACCCCATAAATATTGTAAGCTGTTTGTATTCAAGCACAAAGAGATTTAGCCAAGCGGCGGTGAACGGTTGTTTCATGTCGACCTATTATTTAGTTGAGAAGGATTGGAATTAGGAGATAAGTTCACCGTTTATTCTAAAGAACGAATTATTTATCATCCGGTTTATGGTTCAAAAAGGCAAATCTGGAAGTACGAACGACCCCGTGCTGGCTTTGCACACAATGAACTATTGTCTTCTACTGGAGAACCTTTGAGCTCCCAGGTAATGATACACGGTTACTGGAAGTTATTGAGGTTGGAGACACTACATCTTATACAAATGTGTTAATGGCCTACGATGAGATTAATCTGGGCGCATTGCTGACCCCTTATCAGGAAGTTACCGAGCCTTTGTCTGCTAATAGCGGTAATAAATTTCTTGAAGGCTATATTGTTGCCACCAAGCTGGATAAAATGGGTGTCGGGATTACAGACATCGTATGCATCGACAAAGGGTGGGAGAATGGTGTTCATGCAGGCGATGTTTTTGAGGTTTACTATATCCCGGAAATCGAGAAAAAAACAGCGACCGCTGTTATTGTCCAAAACAATTACGATATGCACGTGGGCAACAAGATAAGAAGCAAGCGCTAATCGGGCTCGATTTTGAGAAACCTTTTCTTGCCCACTTTAATCATGTATTCCTTATCTCCCGAGAACTCCTGGTTCACATCCGAGACTTTTTCCCCATTCACCGTTACCGATCCTTGCTGAATCAGTCTGCGTGCCGCCGAGGTGCTATCGGTCAGTTTGTTTTCTTTGAGTATAGTGCAGATGCCACGCGTTTCCTGTCCCCACCCCGTGATGACAGGAATATCTTCAGGGAGATTTTTTTTCTTGAACACGTTTTCGAATTCACCTGCAGCTGCCTCAGCCTCTGCTGAAGAATGATAAAGGGCGACAATTTCTCTGGCTAATTTCATTTTAGCGTTTTTCGGATTCAATGCTCCCGATTTCGCCTGTTCTTGCATAGAGCCCAACTCATTTGTTGAGACCTGGCTTAACAGTTCGTAATACCGCCACATCAATTCATCGGAGATAGACATGATCTTGCCAAACATTTCATTTGGAGGATCGAATACCCCAATGCTGTTATTCAGGCTCTTACTCATCTTTTGCACGCCATCGGTGCCTTCTAAAAGCGGCATAGTAAGAACAATCTGTGGTTTCTGTTCATAAGCCCGTTGCAGATCACGACCCACCAGCAAATTGAATTTTTGATCGGTGCCACCCAACTCGACATCGGATTTCAGAGCAACGGAATCGTATCCCTGTATCAATGGGTACATCAGTTCATGAATAGAGACGGGAAGATTTTTTGCCATCCGCTTTTGAAAATCGTCTCTCTCTAGCATACGCGCCACCGTATAGTGTGCGGCCAGTTCGATCATATTTACGGATGTGAATTTCCCCATCCACTCGCTGTTATAAGCGACCGTCGTTTTTTCGCTATCTAAAATTTTGAATACTTGCTCTAGATAAGTTTTGGCGTTTTCCTGGACTTCTTCAGGCGTGAGGTTTTTTCTTGTTTCAGAGCGTCCTGTTGGATCGCCGATCATCCCTGTGAAATCTCCTATGAGGAAAATAACTTCGTGCCCTAAGTCTTGAAACTGTTTCATTTTATGTAAGAGCACGGTATGCCCCAGATGCAGGTCGGGTGCCGTAGGGTCAAAACCGGCTTTGATGCGCAAAGGTTTGTCCTTTGCCAGCAATTTGGCTAGATCTTTTTCATCAATGATTTCAGATGTTCCTCTGCGCAGGGTCTTCAGCTGTTCTTCTACAGGCAACATAATCAGATGAATTGGAAGGTTAAAATTTAAATGCTAATATAAGAAATGGAAGCTAACATACCCCGGAATTAACTGCAACCGCCGCTTCAATTCACTGGAAAATAAACCGTTGGAAAACAATTCTGAAAATTCGATTCTCTCCGATTCTACACAAACTTCTAGTCGCGCGCGAAAGTTCAAGCAAGCGGGATATGGGTTTCTCATAATGAACCTGATTTATCTGGTCGTGGTGGTGAAATTTATCCCGGCACTCAACTTTGATGCCTCTGCTTTACTTTCATTTCTGGCGTATGTTTTATTTATAGGTTTTCTTACATATTATCTTTTACAGGAGAAAAAACTCCTAGCCCAAGTTCTAGCCTTTATTTATGCGGGAAGGTCGGGCAATGCAATTTATTTTCTATTGGGTGACAATATTTTTCCTGCTGTCCCCTTTTTTCTACCCTGCCTTTTGATCACATTTTATCTGCTCGGACGCGTAGGTTGGGATTGGCCATAATGAACCCTTCTCTATTTATTAAATCACAAAACCGATTGCCTCTGCTCACCGAGGCTGGAAAAAAATATTCTGGCTTGGAACATTCCAAGTCGCCTGAGTTATGTCAACGGGTCACGGCTTTTTTTTATTATTTAGATGAGCATATAGGGTTTCCCGAAACAGATGAGGGGCGAGAAAATCAGTCTGTCTTTAACCTGTTGTTGCAATCCCTTTATCCTGAAATCATGATCGATCTTGCCGATCTTATCTATGTGCAACACGAACGACCCGCTGTTTATTTGAATCTTGACCATATTCATATGAACCTTAAAAAAAACAAGGTGGCTCTATCGGATTCTACAGATCAGATCAATGAAAAATTTTCAATCCTTTTTCAGGAATTAGCGAAAACGATTCGAGATAATCCTCTGCTGTTCAGCGATGCCCGAATGGTCCGGTTGTTGAGTGAAAGTTACAGTATCTATCTTTTTCAGACGGAAAATTTTCCGTGGGACAATCCTATGGAGATGATCCCCCCTGGCTTGAAAAGCTCAATCATGGATGTCGCCACGGGACTCGCTGGTTTTCGTCTGATCCATGATTGGCCTAAAGATTACCCGAAACTGATCCTTACCGATAACCTGCCATTCATCATTATGGGGTTAACCCATTTCGTAAAACTTTCTGGAAAAACCAATGTCGAAATTTTAAATATTGATTTTCCTGATGGGCCTCTTGGAAGGAGTTGCGGCTGCATTCTCGCCAACAAGTTTTTGCATCATTTGCAAAGAGGTGACCGAAAAAAATTCCTGCAATGGGCAATCGAAGCTTTGGAGGTTGACGGATTATTATTGATTCTCGATACCGATCTGGAATGCCAGATATTAAGACGTGGGCAAAAACCAGAATACGGCGACAAACTCATACATGGATATAAAGAAACTCTAGTCGAGATCGAAGAGAATTTTTGCGAGACCTTAATAAAGGATGTCAGGCATGTGGGGTTTGATGTTTCGCATTTCGACTTTCATGAATACGAAGACGAAACAGATGCCTACAGTCAGCACCCTGGCGATGACCTGTCGATAAAATTCATTGGCTTGGAAATCATGGCAAATAAGCGGCGGCTAATAGGTCAGGACTCTTAAAACGATACGAACTCACTGGGAATATTAACAAAATTGGGTATGTTCACACCAATCCCTCGGCCCGCAATCGCGAGGAACTTAAAGGGGTGCGGCGATCCAGATTTAAGGACGTGATCAAAACACACCGTAGCAAAAAATATTTCTAGAAGCTTGAGAATGATAGTCTCGTAGAAAGGGAATAGACCTATAGCCTCCCTCGCTAGAGGGTGAGATGTTTTTTGAGGGAGTTCCATTCTTCTTGCGTGGCTTGGCCGGCTTTCTTTTCCATCTCGCGATAAATTACTATTACTTTTTTGCCTAAAGGAGTGAGCTCTGCGCCACCACCGCCTTTCCCCCCTGTCGCGCTTTTTACTAGCGGTTTTTTAAAACAGCGGTTCATAGTATCGACCATATCCCAGGCACGCCGGTAGCTGAGGTGGCTTTGCCTTGCAGCTTGCGATATGGATCCCTCCTGATCGATAGATTCCAGCAAGTCCACTTTTCCGGGCCCCAAGGCAATCAGATCGCCTGACATAATCCGATAACGGGAACGACAATGAAGAGTTTTTGTTTTCGACAATTTTTGATCCTGTTATTTTTTTAACCGGAGGAGTCCCAATACATTTGGAATGGGTCTGGAAAAAGTATTTTCGTCATGCTCTCTGGAGCCCGTGGAATAGCTCCCAATGAACTCATGCTCTTCTTTTCCTGTATTGATATATAGTTGCGCATCGGCACCTCCCTCAACATACATTGCGCGCTTTAAATCTATCGGAAGTTGTAAAAGCATATTGATTAATTCGTGAGTGGGATAAGGAGATCGAACATGGATGAATAAAACTCTTCCGCGATGGTCCGTGCCAACTGCAGCTGTGCTCCACATTCTATTTTGGGGTGCCCAAACGTTTTCCCCTTTGCAGGAGACCATGCGGATACTTTGAATCAGAGTTGCATATTGTTTTCGAAGGATACTGAAATCTTCGCATTCCCGATCAATAATTCTGACTGTGGGCATATTTTTTTCAGTGGGATCAAAGGCCAGAAGAGTTTTGTCCTGAGACACCCAAGTGCTGTTCACGTGTTTCCCGGTTTTCATATAGGAAACACTCGAAACCTGATTTCTCTGGTACATACTGGCATTGATAGCAGATACAAGAGAATTTTTGTTGGCCCATTTTTTAGCTGAATATTTGTGGGGAGTTTTTAAGGCAGAAGAATTTAACAGCTTCAGAGCGAAAAATTGGGTATCGGCCCGCAAAATTCTGATCAATGAGTCGCCAAATGCTGATTTTATCGGAGCCGTAAATATTCCCAAATCAAGGCCTGGCTCCAGATTCTTCCAGACCGTTGATTTTTTCGGGTCCGAGAAACTCATTGCCGGTTGATATATGCCAAATGCAGAAAACAGAAGTAAACCGATTGCGTATTTCCGGGTTCTGGGGGAAAAATATCTAAGGATTTTAAGGATTCTTTGCTCTTTTTTCATATCTTTTTATCGAAATCTCCATAGCAAAATTTTCCAGAAATATAGTCCTTCCCTTCTCCTATTTATAGCTTACGGGAGGAGTTTATTAAATGATACCATTGATTTTATTTCTATTTTCATAGATAATATTAAAAAAATTATTTTTATGAGACACCTTTTTGTTGCCGAAGTTGGGCAGGCAATAGGATTATATATTCGTAGGAAAACAAATTGTAATTATTCAGGGTGAACTTTACCTTTTGAAAAAATATTTTTTCAGCGTTTTGAAATTTTAGATGGTGTTTCCAGTTTATTAATTTGTTCAACTTTTTTTGTGAGGAGTTTATGAAAATCATTTCTAAAGTACTTATGTTGATGGTAGTGGTTGCGTTTATAGGCTGTGCGGGTCAATCTGGCGGTGGATCTACTGCGAGTGTTGCTAGTTCAAGCAAGGCTCTTTCAATTACTACGCCAGCGACTCTTACTAATGTGAGCAGCCCGTTGCAAGTTTGCATGGCAACCAATGGTTATACTGTTGAGCCTGCGAAAAATGGTGTGAATGCAGGTAAAGGGCATCATCATTTGTTGATTGATGTGCCTCTACCATCAGATTTGAGCAAGCCAATTGCCAAAGATGGAAATCATGTCCATATGGGTGATGGTTCAAAATGTAAAACATTGGATTTGGCCAAAGGACAACACACGATCACTGCTCTTTTTGCACAGGGTAATCACGTTCCGTACAACCCTGCGGTATCCGATGGCGTAACCGTATTTGTTACACATGTAAAATAATTCCGTCAGGAATAATTTTATTGGTAAAAGTTAATTCCATCCCCGGTTTCGGGGGTGGAATTTTTTTTGACTCCATTCAGGCATTTTATGGCAAATTCACCCAAAGCTTCCGGGCCGGTTTTTTCTGACGATCATCTGATCAACCTCTACTACATAAACGAGTTGTACCGAAATATCGGGACAGAGGTCATCTCCCGTCTAAAAGAAATTTATGGGATTGATATTTCGTTGACTTCAGGTATCTGGGGAGGAACCTATTTGATCGCCAAGCCCAATGGCCAGGCGCGTCGGCGAGTATGGAGGCTCTATTCCATAGTAAATCTGCCGCAGAATAGTCCGCTCGACAAACATGAAAATATGGAGAAGCTGGTCGCCATCTATGCTGATGTTTACAAGGAAGCGTTTACCCCCTATCAGCTCGAACTCAGTCTGAAAATGTGGGGTGGCACTTTGCCGCATAGCAACAAGGATAAACTCAGCTTGACCATGCATATGGAAGATGCGACAGATAGAGTTCGGTGGCTGAGAACTTTCTTTGTTTGGAACAAAGTTCCGTGGGAAGAATCTATCATCAGCGACACGGTAAGAATTTTAAAAGAGTACAAACCTTATTTTGATTTAAAAAAAGAGCCTGTCAAAAAAGATCCTAAGGATATTAAATATCTTTTACAAGATATCATCATCATCTATCGAACCCTTGAGAATGCTTGCAGTGAGGATTTTCGAGAACACGCGACTCCTATTATCGATACCATGATGCAGGCTTTCATGGAAGGGCTTCACGAGCCCGAAAAGATAGAAGAATTATATAAAATGGTTTTTAATAATGCTCTGATTTACGGATTCGAAGAAAGCTTGGAGGGGCCATTTCAAAAAGCGGGTTTGGATATCCACAAAATAGGAAGTTGGCCTGTAGAAAAAATTAACTGGATCCCGGACGAGTTAAAAGAAAAACTCATCCCGCCTATACAAGATATTTTTAATGGATTTAAAAAAGAATTGGAAGCATCTGGGGATTCGAAAGTTTGATTTTACTCCTGTAACGCTGAAACAAAATCTGCAAGGCTGGGAAAAACCATTTCCGCGTTTTTAAAATCAATATTCCTGTTTAATTCGTTTTGTAAAATGATACAAGGCATGCCCGCCTCGTTCGCCGCATTCAATCCTTTCAAAGCATCCTCCAAAACAAAACACTCTGCAGGTAAACAGCCCAGCTTCTTGGCGGCGTTCAAAAAAATATCTGGAAATGGTTTCTCCCTTTTGGCAGATTCTTTGCCAAGAATAACAGGGACCATATCCAACGCACCGGCATTCCTCAAAATATGCTGGATATCCGTAGCCCAAGACCCAGAGGCAATGGCTAGTTTATGCTGCAAAGACAACTGCTCAATTAGAGTTATAGAATCAGGGAAAAGCTTGATTTCTCCGCTTTCACAAAACCGGGTATAAACTTCGAATTTTTGCTTTCGCATTTCTATCGGGTCGACATCCAACTTGAGTTTGTGGCGTTCGATTTCCCCGGCAATGCCTTTTCCTTTGGAGGTCCATTCGACCCAATACTCTTTTTTGTCGAGGGTATGTCCGTACCTTTCAAAAACTTCATTGTAAGCTTTGTAATGAAACGGTTCGGAGTCGGCGAGCAGTCCATCAAAGTCCAAGATTGCGGCTTTCGAATTTTCGAGAAGGGTATGAAGTTTTGTTTTGCGGTCTGCGAAAGAAGTTTTCATTTAGGGTGACAGTATAATTTTATTCTAGTATTTTTCCAAAGCGGTCAAAGCGAACCCAACTTTCCAACTGATTCCAAGACCAGTAAATTATCAAAGCTTTTCCTCGCACTTTTTTGATATCCAGAAACCCCCAGTAGCGGCTATCCTGACTATTCTCTCGGTTGTCCCCCATCATAAACACATGACCCTCGGGAACCAGTACTGGGCCAAAATCATCGCGTGGTACCAGCGGGCTGTCAGAGGGTGATTTCGTATGTCGTGCGTGCAGATCTTCGTATGGCTTGCCGTTGATAAAAATTTTCTGGCGACGAACTTCGAGCAAATCTCCCGGAACACCAATCACTCTTTTAATGAAATCACGTGTCTCGTCTTTAGGGAACTTGAACACAATAATGTCTCCACGCTCAGGTTCGCTGGAAAACAAAATAATGTCATCAAACAATTTGATATTAAGAAAAGGAATTTCGTTGGGAATATGTGTCCCGTATGCAAATTTTGAAACAAGAATGTGATCGCCGATTAGCAGAGTCGTTTCCATCGAGCCGGAAGGGATTTTAAAAGCTTGAACTGCAAACGTGCGGATGAACAGAGCAAGAAGAAGTGCAATTAAAATTGCCTCGACATATTCACGTGCAACGCTTTTTTTTGGGGCAGCACCGCTCTCAATATTTCCAGTTGTCTTATTTGTCATCTGTCCTCAATACAGCTAGAAAAGCTTCCTGGGGAATTTCCACACTTCCAATCTGCTTCATTTTTTTCTTTCCCTCTTTTTGTTTTTCAAGCAATTTGCGTTTTCGGGTAATGTCTCCACCATAACATTTTGCCAGAACATTTTTTCTAAGTGCCTTGACGGTTTCACGGGCAATGACCTTGCTACCAATAGCCGCTTGAATCGCCACCTCAAACATTTGTCGGGGAATCTGTTGTTTGAGCTTTTTAGCTAAGTCGCGACCCAGGAAGAAGGCTTTATCTTTATGCGCTATTAAAGACAAAGCATCTACCAGTTCTCCATTCAAGAGAATGTCCAACTTTACCAGACTGGATGTCCTGAAATCTATAAATTCGTAATCAAATGAGGCGTAACCTTTGGTGGAAGATTTTAGCCTGTCATAAAAGTCCAGCACGATCTCGTTGAAGGGTAATTCGTATTCCAGTAGAACCGTTTCCGGATTCAGGTACTCCATTTTTTTCTGGATGCCACGCCGGTCTCTAACCAGACCCATAACAACGCCAATGTATTCATCTGGTAAAATTATAGTTCCCATAACATAGGGTTCTTCCAGGTGGTCGATATTTTTTTGTTCTTTCAGTTTGGTGGGATTGTCGATCATTACCGTCTTCCCATCGGTGGTAATAAGCTTATAAATAACCGTGGGTGCGGTAGTGAGGAGATCCACTTTATATTCCCGTTCAATACGTTCGCGTATGATTTCCATATGCAATAATCCGAGAAACCCACAGCGAAAGCCGAATCCCAATGCCGTCGATGTTTCTGCTTCATAGGAAAATGAAGCATCGTTAAGAGTTAATTTCTTCAGCGCGTCTCGCAGGTCTTCATAATCATCTCCGCTGATCGGGTAGAGCCCACTGAACACCATGGGCTTGACCTCTTTGTACCCTGGTAAAGGATTTTCGCAAGGAGATTTGGCATGCGTGATGGTATCGCCTACTTTAGTTTGATCCAACTCTTTAATTCCCGCTATTAGATATCCTACTTCTCCGGCTTGCAATGTGGATTTAGGTTCCTGTTTAGGGTTATATGTTCCCAGCTCTTCCACGATAAACCGGTTGCCGGTTGCCATCATGGTGATTTCATCGTTTACCTTGATTGTTCCCTGCTGGACTTTAACAAGCACAATAACCCCACGAAAAGGATCGTACCAAGCATCGAATAACAACGCTTGCAGTATTCCAGAATCGTCGCCCTCAGGTGATGGAATGAGTTTTGTCACTGATTCCATCAACTCGTCAATTCCTATTCCTTCTTTTGCGCTCACCAACACAGCATTGTCGGATTCGATCTGCAAAACGTCTTCCAATTGCTCTTTTATGAAATCCGGATCTGCGCTAGGAAGATCAATTTTGTTGATGATAGGAATCACCGCCAGATCGTGCTGCATGGCAAGATTCAAATTAGCTATGGTTTGTGCTTGAATGCCCTGCGTTGCGTCGATGACGAGCAACACGCCTTCACACGCGGCGAGACTGCGTGACACTTCGTAAGTGAAATCGACATGCCCCGGCGTGTCGATCATATTGAAGGTGAAATCGCCGTCATCTTTAGATGCATATTTCAAGCAAACCGTTTGCGCTTTGATAGTTATCCCGCGCTCACGTTCTAAATCCATATTGTCCAATACCTGATCTTTCATTTCTCGCTGGGAAAGCGCAGAAGTGGCAAGTATGAGTTTGTCTGCGAGAGTAGACTTGCCATGATCGATATGGGCAATGATAGAAAAATTTCTTAATTTCTTTTGATCCATAGTTTTTTTTAAACTTATTACGTTACCGGTTATAGCTTCCGGCAAAATAGGAAGTAAATTTTTCCTGGGGATATTAAAGTGAAAAATGCAACTAGTGCGAAGTACGCACCATTTTACGGGAGGGAGAAAATGCCTCGCTGTATTCTTCAATGCTGGTAAGGGGAGCTGCCTTTAAATATTCCTGCCATTCCTCAAACCGGGTTTTCATTGCTTCATAATCTTTTGCATTATCAATATCCAGAGCGGCTCCTGGAAAAGGTACTTCAAGGGCCGAAAACCGGGTCTTCATGATCGTTGAAATCGATTCTTCTAATTCTTTTTTGGGATTCAACTTCCTAAAATAATCTACCACGAACTCAAGGCCCAGTCCGCCAAAAAACAAACACAACTGCAAGCCGATGTAGTTTTTGTAATGTTTCGCCTTATCTTTGCCGAATACCGACAAGCCAAACAGCACCAGGTTCTTAAAGTTTCTCTGGTAACGATACTGATACATTTTCTGGATGTATTCCCGATTCTCAATGCGCAGAGGTTTAACTAGATGCAGGTTGTTGATGCGGTAACTATCTTTCTGAATATGCAAATAGGCCATCTTGATTCCAGGCTTACTTGCCTGAGGATAAAAGTGCCGTAGCTTTTCACGTGACACAAGGCCGAGCACATGATCGTAGCGATTCATATCGGCGTGGGAAATAAAATATTCGACTTCTTGCGGCGTGATCAAGGGCGCGTCACAAGGAACAATCAATACGGCCTTGTCGCGGTGCGGAGTTGTGTCTGCATCCTCTAACTCCATTTGCTGGGACTGCAAAAATGTTTGCCAGACATTTTCATACAAATTGGCCTTTTGTTCGACTACATGAATGCGTTTTG
>ENA-OREN01001115-OREN01001115.1-marine-metagenome-genome-assembly--contig:-NODE-1115-length-33303-cov-8.493379_pt1 | contig 33303 bp, 29 predicted proteins | sample MGYA00248624_ERZ508555 | MGnify/ENA primary metagenome ERZ508555 (study PRJEB26222, sample SAMN06267773) | marine metagenome | isolation source: Saanich Inlet, British Columbia, Canada | place...
CATGAAAAAGTTTCCGAATTACTTACCACAATGAAAATATTCAGCACTATTTTATTTTTTTCAATCTCATTTTCTCAAACCGAAATTCAAACCAGGCTTGCCTGTGACAAATGCCATTCTCCTGGACATTGGGTTCCACTTTCATCTGAAAAAGAATTTCATCACATCATGACCTATTTCCCTCTTTTAGGGCAACATTTAAATGCCGATTGTATACAATGCCATATCGGGAATTCGGTAGAAAAACGACATCAATTTTCAAAAGTGAATTCCGATTGTATTACTTGTCATCTTGATATTCATGATGGAAACTTTGGAGAAACATGCTCATCCTGCCATACAGAAAAATCGTGGAATCATGTGAATAAATGGTCTGGTCATGAATTCACCAATTTTCCACTTATTGGCGCACATAACAGAATTGACTGTTTTATTTGTCACAAGAATCCTGTAGCAGACCTAATATCATCAGAGTGTATTGCCTGCCATGCATCTGATTTTAATTCAGCAATGGTATCTGGAAACCACCCTGACAATGAATTTTGTGATCAATGTCATAATTCCCGGTCTTTTTCACCTACGGATATGGGTAGACATGATATATTATTTTTCCCAATTAATTCCGGAAAACATAAAGGTGAATGGTCTACATGTATGGCAGAGTGTCATATAAACCCCTCGGATTACTCTGATTTTTCATGTGGTTTAAATGGCGTTTGTCATGAACACAGAAAATCAGAAATGGATGACGAGCACGATGATGAATATGGATATTCTTATGAAAGCACAGCTTGTTTTTCATGCCACCCTAACGGAGATGAACATGATTAAATACCTGTTACGTCTCCTATTAATTTTTAGTGGTCTTTTTGCAAATACTAATTTTGAATTAGAAATAATTACGGGTAGGGTAACCTATTTTACAGTTGACCAAGTTTACTGTGATCTGGGTGCGAACAATCAAATTGTTATTGGAGACACTCTAGATGTATCCAGGCGGGCAGAATTATTGGGAGTTCTAGTTGTCTCTCATGTTGCTAATAAATCATCAGTATGTGAGGCTCTGACACCAGGAATCCAATTTAAATTAGGAGATTTAGTCACATTACGTAGAACTATTAATCCTGTCACTATAGATTCCACTCAAACTGACACAACCATGAAAACTTCTGTAGTTGAAAAACCAAATAATGGCAACCAATTTTCACAACATGGTACCGCATCTATTCGATCGAATTATAACCAAATAACGGATGAATATAGATTTTATAATTCATTGCAGTACAATTCAAAATATAAGAAATATCGGTTCTGGGTTTTTGGTCGGTCGAATTCAACGACAAATCAGTTTAGCCTCTATCAAGCCAAAGTTGATTTCGGATCAAAATTATCCGGTACTTTTATCCAAATAGGACGCGTTTTTTCATCAGCACTATCTGGAATTGGTGCCACAGATGGAATCATGATTCAATGGAAGAAAAGAAATCATTATTCTGTGGGAAGTTTGATGGGGGCCCAACCAAACCCGGAAACATTTATTCCGGATTTTTCAATAACCAAACTAGGAATTTTTACATCATACCAACAATCTTTATCTATGGTTGATTACAAGATTACGTCTAGCATGGTTGGTCAATATGCTAATCAGGAAGTTGACCGCGAATTCTTTTACTTAAAAATTAAGGGTAAATTCAAAAACCAAATTTCATTTAGGGCGATGGGTATTTTTGATTATTATCGTACAGTTTTGGGGAGTAGAACTGGACTTAACCCAACATCATCTCAAGTTTCGATTCAATATAAGTTCTGGAAGGGGATGTCCTTTCAATCAAGAATTTCGCAACGGATGAAACCATTATACCGGTCCACTTATGATAGCATTCAGGATTCTCTCATTTCCGATGAATTGATTTCTGGTTGGATGAATTCTTTCAGGATGGTTCTCCCAAAATTAGGGACCATTCAACTCGGTGGAAATGTCCGAAAACAATCTTCAGGAAAAAATGCTTATCTCTCTCAATTTAATCTGCGAACAAAAGAAATACGATCACTCCATTCATTTGGGTGGTCTGTCAACTGGATTCGAAATGATTTAATTAAAGGGTTACAAAACCAATTCCAATATGACAGAGACATTGGATGGCTTGGTCAGGTTTATTTTGAATATGAAATCTACCATTATGGTTATGGTGTGTCACCCTTTGATAATTTTCAACAAACAGTTTCAATGACCTATAGTCATAAAATATTGAATTCAATTTATCTCTATGGAACCGTGGATACGGTGATTGAAGATCTGGGAGGTCCTTTAATTCACTTATTTATGGGCACATCTTACCGGTTTTAATTTTTATATAATTAATAATCAATGAAAGCGTCGTGCATTCGACACTTTCCATTAGTTTCCATTAATAAATATTCAATTGAATTATTGGATATATATCCATGATAATTTAGCTTTTATCCCCAGTAATTTGGGTGGACTCAATATTCTAAATATACCACAGTTATACTTTTTCACGCATTTGTTTTATTTGATTCGTCGAGTAAACTTATATTTCGATCATCAATTTTTCACCTATATTCCTTCACCTTTTTTATATTATTCATGATGACTAAATGACGAAAATCGAGAACAAATTCAATGACCTAGGGCCAAAGGAATGGCTCCCATTCCAAAAATCATTTACCGTTTTTGATGATATGGATTCCCTTATTATTAAAAACCTTCGGTTCTTTACAAAAACCAGTCATGCTCCTTCACCGAAAGTTGGGTCCTTTGGATCTACTGATTTTCAACACAAGATTAAATCTAACGTAAAAAAAATGGGTATTAACTATGGGAATAAACAAGATACCTTTGACTTCTTAGCTGTGGATTTTGTTGGGAAAAATATTGATTTAGAATCTGCTCTAAATTGGATTTTTCAATTTGCGCTAAAACTCAACTTTCGAAAATTCCTATGGATATTGTTACCCACAAATCATGTAAATGATAATGGGATTCCAATCGCGTGGAGTTTGTCAGATCAATTAGCCGGTTATTTAACTAGAAAGGATGAAAAAATCATTTGTCTCCCCGATGGGAATACTTGGACATCTCTCTATTTTCGGAAAGACGAAAATTCCAAACTCATCGCACCAAAATCTATCCAAACGATCCAAAGACAGGCATCTCTTAAACTATATTCTTTATCTTTTAAAAGCTGGTTCATCTTGAAACCAAAACCCCGATCAAGAGACGAAATTCTGCATCCTGCTAAATATCCAGAGAACCTTGTTAATATGTATGTTAAAGAATTCACTACAAAAGGAGATACAGTTTTTGATCCCATGTCCGGAACAGGAACCACACAAGTTGAATCATTGAATTTGGGACGACATTCCTTTGGCATTGAGTTAAGTAAGCTTTTTCATAGGATCGCTAGTAATAGATGTGATGAAATTTCTACAAAATGTGATTATTCAATAATTCTAGGTGATGCACGTAACATTTCCTCATTTAATTTGCCTGAATTGGATTATGTGATCACATCTCCTCCTTACTGGAACATGTTGAATATGAGAGGTGCAGAAGCACAAGCTGCCCGTAAAGCAAAAGGACTTCAAACCAATTATTCAGATAATGATAATGATTTGGGAAACTTGGATGATTACCATAATTTTTTAGACATTCTAGTAGATATTTATGATAAAACTATATCGGGATTAAAAATTGGCGGTCATTTTACTATTGTTGTGAAAAATATCAAAAAGAAAGGAATTCATTATCCCTTAGCCTTTGATTTAACAAAACATTTAGTCAATTCCATTCAACTGAAACATATCGGATTCTGGTGTCAAGATGATCTACAAATCGCACCTTACGGTTACAAACACACCTGGGTCAGCAATACATTCCACCATTATTGTCTAACATTTCAAAAGTCCTAATCTAATAATACTCCACATTTCATATTTTCTCTCAATCGAGGATATAAAGATAAAAATGATGAAAGTTCTTTTATGGCAATGCCCTTATTTTTAATCCGTGTTTTAAATATACCTTTTTGAAAGAGCTGCGGTTTTAAATCAATAAACCGAGAAAAATCTTTTTCCTGTGCTAATCCGCATAAAACTAATTCCGGGTGAAAATTCAATAGATACGTAAATGGAATTCCATTTCCCAATTTCGTCATTTTTGACCAAAACCATTTTTCTTGGTATGGGTTTTCTTTTATTCTTGATGATTGAATCAATTTGATTAAAAATGAACTTTGATCATCTGATATTCCAATGGATATAAATGGTACCTTTCCTTTCCATCCCTTCATAAACGAGAATAAATAGCAAACAGATTCAGTCTCCGGAGCATGGAGACGACTATCTTTTTTGGACCATTGGTCCCAGCCACCACGATTAGGAACCAATCCAGGCAAATTTAAATATTCTTCAGTTGAAAGAATGTCTCCATCATGTCGCAAAAAGTTGTTTTTTATATCCCATTCTTCACGCCCAAGAATAAAATCCCTTTTATCCGGTAGATAAAAAGGTGTTTGACAATTTTTAGTTTTAACCGGAATCTCATTCAGATCACAGAAATGAAGGAAAATATTTTCTGATATTTTCCCTTTAGCAATATTTGTAATGCGGGATTGGATATCTAATAAGTTCATTCGATTGATAGTATAGGGAAGACTAATTATTGCGTATCTGACAGATTCTGCCATGAGTCGGTCATAAATACTATTCTCAATTTGAATTCGAATTATTTGCTTAAACATGTTCATCAAAATTACATGACAAATGGTAAAAATAAAAAAGGGGCTGAATAAGCCCCTTTTTAAAAAGATAATTGAGAAATTATCCTAAATATCTGCGAAGATTCTTACTCCGTGACCTATGACGCAATCGCTGAATAGCTTTTTCCTTAATCTGACGAACACGTTCCCGAGTGAGGTCAAATTCCTCTCCAATTTCATTCAATGTCATAGCACTATCACGGCTAATTCCAAAATACATTTCAAGAACCACTCTTTCACGTTCAGATAGTGTTTCCAGTGCACCACTTACTTCTTCGGTCATAGATTCCAACATGATCTTTGCTTCTGGCTCTTCAGCTTCAGAATCTTCGATGATGTCAAGTAAACTACTGTTTTCACCTTCCTGAAAAGGAGAATTCAATGAACTATGCCGTCTTGAATATTGCATCGCCATGAGGACTTCATCACCGCTCATTTCCAATTGGGCGCCGATTTCATCCCCTTTTGGTTGACGTTCAACTTCCGCTTCCAATTTTTCTGCAGCGCGAGTGATCTTGGTGATGGTTCCCACACGATTCAGTGGTAACCGTATGAGGCGGGATTGTTCTGCCAGCGCCTGAAGGATTGATTGACGAATCCACCAAACAGCATAAGAGATAAATTTAAATCCACGAGTATGGTCAAATCGTTTGGCTGCTTTGATAAGCCCCATGTTGCCCTCATTGATAATATCGGCAAGTGAAAGACCATTCCCCTGGTATTTTTTTGCGACAGAAACCACGAAACGAAGATTAGCTTCAACCAATTCTTTCATGGCTCTTTCGTCATTCGCCTGGATTCGAATTGCCAGTTCAACTTCACGTTCCGGAGGTAACGGGTTGAATTTCCCAATTTCAGCCAAATACATGCTGATACTCCCACTGGAAACTTTACTGGGTTTTACTTTTTTCTTTTCGGGTTTTTTTGCGGCTGTTTTCGATGGTACTTTCTTTTCTTTTACAGCAACGGTTTTATCTTTTTCAGTTTTAGCCAAGTCAATGACCCCCAGTTGATATGTTAATTGTTTATTTAGCTTTGGACAAAGCCGACAAATTTAGGAATAATTATTAATTATTTAAAGATAATCTTCTAGATATTCTAAATTTTAGATAATACTAATGTCTTTGAAACCTGATTAAAAAAAGATTATAGATTACTGAATCTGTAATATGTATTCATTAACATGTTTTTCTAGGATGTCTAATGGGACAGCACCATGCCCTAGAACGACGTCGTGAAAATCACGAATATTGAAATTGTCACCCATTTCTTTTTCTGCTTTGGAGCGGAGTTCACGGATCTTCAATTCACCTATTTTGTATGCTAACGCTTGCCCCGGCCACGCAATGTATCTATCAATCTCCATAGTGACATCATTCTCAGTTTTAGCAGTATTAGATAACATAAAATCAATTGCTTCTTGACGGGTCCAACCCAACGTATGCATTCCCGTATCTACAACCAATCTGCATGCGCGCCACATTTCATATGTGAGTTGACCAAACTTGCTATAAGGATCTTTGTAAAACCCCATCTCTTCTGCTAATTTTTCAGAATAGAGCCCCCACCCTTCCACAAATGCTGTATACCCGCCATATCGACGGAATTTTGGTATATTATCCAGTTCTTGTGCTAAGGTGATCTGTAGATGATGCCCGGGAACCGCTTCGTGGATTGAAAGTGCTTCCATTTCATATTTTGGACGGGTCTCCAGTCTATAAGTATTAGCCATGAAAAATCCGGCTCTGCCCGCTTCCTGAGACCCAGAATAATAGTACGCTGTGGGCGATGCAGGTGCTTGATAATGTGGAATTGGTTTTACACCGTAAGGCAATCTCGGAAGTAAACCAAAAAACTTGGGTAATTCTGCATCGGCTTTTTTACAAATCATTCTATATTCATTTAACAGCTCATCCTCCGATGTAAAATAAAACTGGGAATCAGAACGGAGAAAGGTCAGGAATTCGTCAAATGACCCATTGAATTCTGTCATATTGATGACCTTTTTCATTTCAGCCCGAATTCTATCTACTTCGCCCAATCCAATTTGGTGAATCTCTTCAGCTGTCAGGTCTGTGGTTGTGTAACTCTTGATCTGATATTTGTAATAAATATCTCCGTTGGGAAAATTTTTACAAGCAATGGATTCCCGGCACCCTGGCAGGTATGATTCATTGAAATAGGTAAATAACAACTCAAAAGCCGGATAGACAAAATCGGTCATCACCGATATCATTTCGATTGTCAATCGATTTTGTTCTTCGCTTGGTATGGATTCGGGAAATTCATTGAAGGGTTTATAAAGCGGTGATTCATCGATTGATTTTCCAAATTGAGCACTGATTTGATCCGGAACGGATCCCAAAATAATTTTGGGAGGAACCCAACCTACTTTCACACCCCGTTTCATGAGATCAATTGTTTGGTCCAGTTTGGTTGGAAATGCCCTCATTCGAGCGAGATAATTCTCATAATCTTTCACGTTATTAAAGGGCATATAATTTGAAATCCCAGCAAAACCAATTTGGATACCACCCATTTGATCTATGGGAATTAAATAAGATAAAAACTGGAATCCCTCGATCTGTTTTTCTATCCCATGGAGGTAAAGATCATAATTCAGTTGATCATCCTCCGACAGTTTAGATCGATCTATTTTTTTGACAGTCTCTTGGAGTTTTCTGGTTTCATCTTGCCTTTTCATAATGGTTTCGTAGGACGTATCATTTAGTTTATGATTGAATCGATTATCCCCTAAACTGGATGCCCATTCAGGACTGTTAAAAATTCCTTTCTCCCATTGTTCATTTAAGATATCATGGAATTGCTCTGGTACGGATTTTTCATCTGTTTCAATTATAAAATCAAATTTGAATGTGATACAGTCTACATTTAAAAATAGAATTAGTAATAGAAAGGATATATTTTTCATTGATTTAATTGGTATTGATTAATTCTGCTAAGAGATAAATGTCAAAAATATTAATTGTATTATCAAAATTTAAATCTGCGAGTGTATGTTGTGATTCAGTCAAATCTAAGTTATACAGAATCATATTGACAATCAACATAATATCCATATTATCGATAATTTCATCTTCGTTCACATCACCATAAAACACACCATTATCTAATCCTTTGTAATATTTCATAACAGTAAATAACCCGTTAATATCACTGCCAAATACAAAATCATTTTCAGTATATTGATAAATCCCCCAATTACCGACCCAAGGTGGTGATGGGTCATCATGGTCCGTATAGGTATCAAAGTGTGCAGATTCAATGGGATCAACTGGATCACTAATATCGACAATGGACATTCCATAAGTATAATGTGATATAAATATTCGCGACCCCATAACTTGTGCATTATGCGCTACCAGATTCGGCCCAAGGTATTCACCTACAACATGAATATTTTCCAAATCTTCAATGGTCCAAATTTTTACTGTTTTCGTTGCAGTTTCCTCAGTGGTGGTCACATATTTTCCATCATCTGAAGGCCAAACAGTATGAACATACCCATTATCAGGAATGTCTACTCTAACTATTAACTCTGGTGCTGTCTTCTGGCTTACATCGTACATTGAAAATGTTCCACGCCAACCCTCAGCAATATACACAGTATCATTTCGTGCAAAAACATCATGAATTTGTTCGGTAAAAATATATTGAATTTCCTGCGGATCTTCGGAGTTATTAATATCAATGATACGAACTCCTTCGCGGTTTTGGCCCAGCACATAAGCAAACCCTGTAGATATATCTATGGACATATTATGCGACCGAATATGATCATTGTAGATATAAGTACTGGTTAACGAAACACTATCCGGCAAGGTTGATAAATCGATGATTTGCATTCCTTCATTTGTTCCGGTGTTTTCACTTACAACAAAGGCATAGTTCTCAAATGTTTTAATATCTCGATGAAAGTATGCATCGCTCTGCATCGGACCTAAAACTGTATCAATAATCGTCATGTCTTCTACGCGAATAAAAACCACGCCTTCTAATATTCCCATCATGGCATAGTCTTCTCCATCCAGAGATGTGTACCCCCAAACATCTGATCCACCATATCCCATACCATCATCATTGAACTGGATCAGACCATGGAGAGTAAATGTATCTCCTGCCATCATTATTGAAGACAGGAAAGATAGAATACAAAATCCATTTAAGAATTGGGTTGGAAAAATTCGCATTTTTAGAATAACTAATTAAAATTGAGGCAGAACTTATAAAATAATAGTTGCCATATACATACCTGACAATCCCCAAAATAAACAAGTATTCCGGTAGCCATAATCGCCCTTACCTTGTAATTTTTCTTATACAAAGGAAATAAGCCTTCCACATCATTCTAATATTACATTTCAGCGTATTTTTCTTTTTTCTTCTTAGATGCCCTTTTATTCTGATCCAACTCCATTTTTCTTAAACGAATCGAGAGAGGTGTTATTTCCACTAATTCATCTTCCGCAATGAATTCAATGGATTGATCTAAAGAGAGAAGTTTTGGAGGACGAATCGTGACAGATGCATCCGTTCCGGATGCACGCATGTTTGTCAATTTTTTCTCCCGGGTAATATTCACATTCAGGTCTTCAGAACGGTTCCGTTCGCCAATGAGCATACCATCATAGACTTCTGTCCCTAAGCTTATAAACAATTCGCCACGGTCCATCATACCCATGCAGGCATAAGCTGTTACTTTCCCATTCCGGTCTGCTACCAATGCGCCCGTATTACGTTGGGGAATACGACCAAACCAAGGAGCAAAACCGTCAAAAAGTTTATTCATAATTCCTGCACCTTGAGTATCCGTCATGAATTGACTGCGGAAACCAATCAATCCACGGGATGGGATGGAAAATTCCATATTTACCCTACCACTGCCATGATTTTGGAGATTGGTCATTCGCCCCTTTCTTTTTGATAACTTTTCTGTAATTATCCCCACTCTATCTTCTGGAATATCCAAGAAAACTTTTTCCATGGGTTCCATTATTTTTCCATTCTCTTCCTGGGTAATTACGTGTGGTTTGGAAACCATAAACTCATACCCTTCCCTACGCATGGTTTCGATTAAAACAGCCATTTGGAGTTCACCCCGACCCCGTACTTCAAATACATCGGTCCGTTCTGTTGAAAGGACATGGAGAGATACATTACTCAATATCTCCTTTTGCAATCTTTCGTGAATATGTCGGGTGGTGAGGTATTTCCCTTCTTTCCCGGCAAAAGGACTATTATTTACATAAAACAACATGGAAACGGTGGGCTCATCCACTTCGATCCGTGGTAAAGCTTCAGGATTTTCATTATCAGAGATGGTATCGCCAATAGTAATGCCATCTAATCCCGCAATGGCAATAATGTCCCCTGCTTCTAATTTTTCAACTTGAATTTTTTTAAGTCCTTTAAATGTGTATAAAGCAGAAAATTTATGGTGGTGCGTAATTCCTTTTTCTCCACAAAGCGCATATGAGGAATTCATTTCAAGCGTACCATTATTCAATCGACCAATAGCTATTTGCCCCACATAAGAATCATAATCCAGGTTGGTCACTAGAAATTGCGGGGTGTAATTGTCATCTGCAACTGGTCCAGGAATTTTTGATAAAATTGAATCGAAAAGTGGTTCAAGATTTGTTGATTTGTCATCCAATTTAATATGGGCTACACCTTCTTTAGCATTTGTATATAAAATAGGGAACTCTATCTGCTCATCAGTAGCATCCAAGTCAATAAACAGGTCATACACTTCATCCACAACTTCACTTATCCTAGCGTCCCCTCGATCAATTTTATTAATTACAAGAATAATTGGAAGGTTTTTATCCAGCGCCTTCCTTAAAACAAATCGAGTTTGAGGTAAAGGGCCTTCACTGGAGTCAACAAGTAACAAAGCACCATCTACCAGATTCAGACTTCGTTCCACTTCACCTCCAAAATCTGCGTGACCAGGCGTATCCATAATATTGATCTTGATATTTTTGAAATGAATCGCGGTATTCTTGGCTGTAATTGTAATACCACGCTCTTTTTCAAGGTCCATGGAGTCCATTATACGGTCTTCCACTTGTTGATGTGCCTTAAAGGTGCCACTCTGTTTTAACATACCATCAACGAGGGTTGTTTTCCCGTGGTCCACATGGGCAATTATTGCAATATTTCTAAAATTTTCTTTTCTCATGATGTCTTCTTAAAATAATTGAATTGGAGTAAAATTTAGCGGCGAAAGTTCATGCTTTAGGAATATGTTAAAAAGGGATATTTGACGCCCTTTCAAAAGATCCAAAAAAAATTAGTTACTCCGGTTTTTCCTTTTATTTTTCCCACCTTTACCCTTTTGACCTTTTTTACCACGAAATTTTTGATCTCGGCCGCCTTTTCTCTTTTTTCTTCCTGTAAAGAAATCTTCTTTTTTGGATGGTGCCTTGTTTGGCATTTCTTTGGAAATTTCAACAGAGAGTGAAACATCTTCAAATGTTTCCTTATTTAAGGCCTTTATAACATCATTTTTCCGATTATCTTCAATTTCAAAGAATGAGAATTTTTTCATAATATCGATACTGCCAATTACAGCATCTTTTGAATCCATTGCTTCATTGATTAATCCCATGAGTCGATTTGGCGTCAATTTATTCCGGCTGCCTACATTGATAAAGATTGTTGCAAATTTTGATTTTTGGCGTTCAGACCTAGTTTTTCTTTCACGAGGTTCTCTGGAATCCCTTTTATTTTTCCCACCTGATATATTGATATCACGGGCATTTTTATAATAGGACAAATAGCGGTTGAATTCTGCTGAAACAAAATGCTTGATGAGAGTTTCTCGGTCAAACGAATTTAACTTTTCATAAATATTATCTAAGAATGGGCCAATCTGTTCTTCATTCACTTCTACTTTTTCAATTTTGTCTATCAGTGCATAAAGACGTTTTTCGCAAATATCCCGACCACTTGGAGCTAACTCTTTTGAAAAAGAGATTCCTGAAATCCGTTCGATTTCTCTTAGCTTTCGCATATCCCGAGTATGAATAATAGCAATAGAAATCCCACTTTTTCCAGCTCGCCCTGTCCGACCACTACGATGTACATATACTTCCGGGTCATCAGGCAAACTATAATTAATAATATGGGTTATATCATTTACATCTAATCCACGGGCAGCAACATCTGTGGCTACCAATACTTGTAAACTACGACGTCTGAATTTTCCCATTACTTCATCCCGCTGTGATTGGGAGAGATCACCATGGATCGCATCAGCATTATAACCATCATGCATTAATTTATTGGCAATTTCCTTAGTTTCACGACGGGTTCGACAAAAAACAATTCCATAGATATTGGGATTCAAATCTGCGATTCTTTTGAGTACCTCGTAACGATCCTTCGCATTTACCATATAATTCACATGTTTAATGTTTTCTGCTCCAATATTCTTGCGTGCCACAGCTATTTCCACTGAGTTTTTCATAAATTTCCGGGTGATAGAAACAATCTTTGGGGACATGGTTGCAGAAAAAAGAAGTGTTTGTTTCTCCTTTGGTGTATTCTCCAGAATAGCGTCCAATTCTTGCTTGAATCCCATGGTGAGCATTTCGTCAGCTTCATCTAAAACTACTCTTTCAATATTCTCAACAAATAATTTTTTCCGATTGATTAAATCTCGTGTTCTCCCAGGTGTTCCTACAACAATCTGTGCACCTTTTTTAAGTGCTCTTATCTGAGAATCAATCCTTTCACCACCATACACAGCGAGTATGTTTACTCCTTTCAAGTATTTCGAATAGCTGATTAAGTCACGAGTGATTTGTACGCAGAGCTCCCTTGTAGGGCATAATACTAATGTTTGAGTATTCTTATTATCAGGATTTGCTAAATGGATAGCTGGCAACCCAAATGCCGCAGTTTTTCCAGTCCCTGTTTGAGCTGTTGCGATTATATCCTGTTGGGATGACATTAAGTGAGGAATGGTTTCAGACTGAATTGGCGTGGGAGATTCAAAGCCTAATTCATGTACTGCTTTGATGATATTTTGATGCAGACCAAAATTTTCGAATGTACTCATAAATAAGTTTTACCGGTGTGAATGATTGTATCTTCGTAAAACGAAGCTAAAAATGTGGTGCCGAATTTCGCCTGAATTGAACACCATAAATAGGTATTTTTAATATTCTATTAGGGATTTGAAAGCTGAATCCTTGGACATATAAATGGTTTCGGTGAATATTAAATTGAATAATTATGCATTAAATATAAATTATTCTATTAGTAAGGTGTAGAAGCGATATGTTAATCGTATTGCGGTGTATGGAAAGTCATATTGGAATCAGTATAGCAGTAGTATAGCAATCTGAAAGTGATTAAACGAAATCAAACGAAACTAAACATAAAAAGAAAAAGCCTCAACTTCCGACAGGAAATCAAGGCTTTTGAGTGTAGCGGGGGAAGGATTTGAACCTCCGACCTTTGGGTTATGAGCCCAACGAGCTACCAGACTGCTCCACCCCGCGATCAGATCTAATTTTTATGATAAAAAAGCGCCGGCAATTTTAATCAGTTTATTATCGTTAAACAAGGCTACTTTGATTCAATTTTCAGATAAATAGGCATGTGATCGGAATAACCACCCAACAATCGATTTCCCGCCCAGAAACGAAATGGATAACCATCGTATTTTCCGCCATGTTGTCGATACTTTTCACCATCAAAAACACCTGCAGAATTCTGGACCCATTTCAGCCTTAGATTATCGGTCAAACCAAGACTTATGATCAAGTGGTCATAAACCATGTTCTTGCCGCTATATTTATAAGTGCTACCTTCTTTATTACGATGCCAAGGTTTCATGACATTCCATAAAATAGTCTCTCCCTTTCCAACTTGATCCAAATCCATACTTGCGCCCAGATGAACAGATACGGATGGGTCAATTGGTTCGTCATTGAGATCACCCATTATTACAATTTCTGAATCACGATCATGGATTAGTATTGATTCAACTTTTTTTCTTAATGTCTCCGCCGCCGCAGCTCGGAGTGGAATTGATTTTTCAGCACCTCCATATTTAGAAGGCCAATGATTCACAAATAAATGGAGATCCGTTTGGGCGAATATTGCATCCACATAAAGAATATCTCTCGTAGGGCGACCGGTAGGCAAAGTAACAGGTACCGGTTCTGAATGTATTATAGTTATTTTTTGGGGATCATAAAGGAGCGCAACATCAATGCCACGATTGTCCGGTGAGTCATAATGAATGATTTTATAATCACGGGCGACTGCGCTATTCAATTCTTTAAGGACAAATCGATTCTCTATTTCGCACAATCCTAGAATGTCCGTATCTAAAGCATCTATCACTTCAGCCATATTTTTTAGTTTCAGATCGTAAATCTCCTGGGTCACATTCTTTTTTCCGTCAATGGCGAATTCATTGTCATTGGTATGAGGATCATCTAACAAATCAAATAGATTCTCTATATTCCAAAATGCAATTTTTAAAGTCTCGCCTGAAACATTTGTAATCATAAGTAAGAGAACAAATATTATTAATTTCAGTTTTGGGTAAAGCATATATATTCCTTGTTTTCCTAATACCTCGTTATGGCCAAAAATCAGTGGGATTAAGTTAGGAAAATGATGATCATATTTATAATATCCCACCCAAATTTATTTATAATAATCTTGAGTTTAATATAATGGAAACTGGTAAAGAATTTAGTGCACTCCTTCAAATACTTTCTGGGGAGCAGCAAATCATCCAAAGAACAGATCAAAAAGCCTTCACTCTCCTTTCAATTCTGGGTGTATTCATGGTCTTTTTCATTGTTCATTTACCAAAAATACAATTGACCCCATTGATCTTTACGCTAGTGATGATTTATTTCTCAGCAGGTATCGGCACAATTTATAGTCTCATCCGTGTCATTGCTCCACGAATTCAAAAACGAAAAGTAAAAACGGTGAGTGGAGAAGTTGAAAAGCCCGAAGTTATCAACCCAACATTTTTTGCAGGTATTAGCCAGTTCAAGTCACCGGAAGAATATGCGTCTAATTTAAAATCTATGACTCAAGATGATGAACTACTTTATCAAATGTTTGCATCCCAGGTTTTTTCATTAGGAAATATTAATTCTGTGAAAAATGAAAATATCCGCAAATCAATTTACTTTTTCATTACTGCTATAGTCTCTGAATTATTGATTATAATGTCTATGGCTTACGCTAGAGCATTACCTTTCCTCTTTCCCAACGGATGAAATATTTCACATCGATTACTACCCTTCTGTTATTATTAGCAGGGTGTCTTCCACAAGGAAGTGCCGGGCCTCAGGGGCCACCAGGCAAAGATGGCGCTAAAGGATTAACAGGCCAAGGGATGACTGGGCCAATGGGCCCTGCCGGTTCAAGCATCCCTGCAGATCAATTAAAAAAAGTAGAAGCTTTTTTATCCCAAAATAATGAATCTTCAAATGAACATATTGTTGCCATTGAATCTTATTCTTTTGGCCTAGCCCCACGGATTACAGGGTTTTGTTTTTTAACAAGCCACGGCCGAATATTCAAAATGGAAAATAAGAACGTACAAGTCCTGGGTGAATCCATATCTTTGGTGGGTAGGATTTCGAACCACTACGATTTTATTTCATTATCCCGTATCGCTTATGGCGAAGATATAAAACAATATTTTGTTGCAACAACAAAATCTGGTATGGTTTTCTCTACAAATGATCTAAAAGCCTGGGAATCACAAGGTGATATTCCCCTAAAATAAATTATTTGGAACTTTTTCTACCCTTTAGATGTAGCCTTAGAAAGGAGTAGACAAATATCCCTGTAACACTCTTATGTTACTTCCTCCTTGGTTTGGCCGCGTCTGCTCCTTTTTTATATTTTTTCAAGATCACCTTCCCCCTTTGTTACCGTTCGAATTGTTTCAATCAATTCATTCAAATTTCCAGATTGTAACTCAATTATCCATTTTAACAATTCCCCACTTTGATCATCTATAATTTTTCCTTCTAAACGGGAAATGGATTGGGCAAGGTCTCCATAAAAGTCCATGGGAGAAGTAACGGCATAACTTTCCATCTTTACCCATTTTTTACAGGATGCTTTTGCAATTAACTCTCTAGCAGAATTTCCATAAGTATCAATTAAACCGCGTTTCCCAAGCTTTGTCCCACCAAAGTATCTGATAACAGCCAAGCCACAATTCACAAGACTCTTTTGCTTCATGGCATTAAGTATTGGTAAACCTGCTGTACCGGAAGGTTCACCAGCATCGGATGAGTTCTCTTCTAATTGATTTCCTGTATAAATTCGATATGCCCAGCAAACATGGGAGGCATCGTGGTATTTCTTTCGTAGGTCAGATAAGCATGATTTGAACTCACTAACGTCATCATATGGAAAGATGATGGAAATGAATTTGGATTGCTGTTCTTTGAATGTATGAGTCTGTGCCCGGATAGGTACAACAAAACTCATTTTTTTCGGAAAGATAATCTGACTGGTACCCCATTAAAATCAAAATGTTGTCTGAGTTGATTTTCAAGATACCGCTGATAGGATGTTTTTACCAATGTGGGATGGTTTAAATAAAGTGCGATTACGACAGGGGACCGACTCACTTGAGTGGCATATTTTATCTTGATAATTTTCCCCTGTTCAGCCGGAGGTGGATTTTTGAAAATGATCTGATCCAATGCATCATTCAATTTACTAGTCAAAGTTAAATTTTGGCTACGATCGTACACTTCCCATGCGGTTTCCAATACTTTATGGATGCGTTGTTTTGTCAGCGCCGAAATAAATAATAGCGGGTAATGATCCAATGGCTTGAACTGATAACGAATCTCTTCCTTAAAATCTTTCATTGTGTGTGTTTCTTTTTGAATAAGATCCCATTTATTCACAACAAAGATGAGCCCCTTCCCTTTATCGATTACAAAATCCACAATGGATTTATCCTGCTTCCCGAACCCTTTTTCCGCATCAATGAGAACCAAAACAACATTTGCTTCTTCAATAGCATTTTGGGTTCGTACCGTTGAATAATACTCAATTTTATCTTTGATCTTAGCCAACTTTCTCAACCCTGCCGTGTCCACTAAGGTAGTATCTCTCCCATGCCATTTGATATGAGCATCGATGGCATCTCGTGTTGTACCTGCAATGGGCGTTACAATGGTTCGTTCTTTTTGTAAAAGTCCATTTGTCAGGGAAGACTTTCCCACATTAGGCATGCCTACAATTGCCAAGCGGAGTCCTTCTTCTTCATCTGTTTCCGATGGAGGTTCCGTCAGATCTAATTTTTTCAAAATTGTATCTAACAGATCACCAGTTTGGCGACCATTCAATGCAGAGATTGCCATAGGGAATTCTAACCCAAGTTCATGAAATTGGTGGATCAAATTATCCGTCTTGTACCCATCACATTTATTAACGACAAGAATATATGGCTTTCCACTTTTTCTTACGAATTGCGCCAGTCCCTGATCGCTTGCAGTTGGCCCTTCTTTTCCATCCACCATGAAAAGGACTAAATCTGATTCTCCCATGGCTATTTGTGCTTGTTCCCTCACAGCAGCATTGAAAATATCAAAATCTTCCGGAATGTAACCACCCGTATCAATGAATTTCAGAGGATGGGCACACCACTCCATCTCCCCGTAGATCCTATCTCGAGTGATACCTTCCTGCGAGTCAACAATCGCCTGTCGCTGGCTGAGGAGGCGATTAAAAAATGTGGATTTCCCAACATTAGGTCGACCCACAATTGCAATGATTGATTTCGCCATTGAAAGTTTAACCGGCGATCTTGAGAATCAACCAGATTAACGCTATTGCAAAAATAGCATGTACAGCTATGGCACTTAAAAGGTCTTTCATTTCATTTTTCCTCTATTTATTATTATTTTATTTTTACTTTATCGACATTATCTATCAATATTCTGAGCAATTTAATCCTAGTCTCTATGTTTGGTTTTCTTCCCATAAATTAAATGTGAGACCAAACGGATCTCGCATATAGCAGTCTTTTCCCTTGCCCTCCCACATAAAAGTGGTCATGTAAAATTGGGGGGGAGGTTAATCATAATCAGTAAAATGTGGGCGGGAATTTACTCTCGGATTTTTATATGACGAAGGCGGGAATTAATTCTTTTGCTTATACCGCCAGATAAATAACACAATGATGCCAGCCACATTTGGGTACCAGATCTCAGGTTGATTCCACGGTATACCATCAAATGAGAAATCGGATATTGGCCAGAATAGTTTTGTTGGAAAAAATTCTTTACTGTGAAAAGGGAAATCCAAACATATATGAAAAGGCCAGCCTAACATAGCAAAAGCGAAGGTTTTATTCACCCGCCAAACCATGGCAATCACAATAAAGGCAGATACAAAACTATGGGAAATATCGTAGTTAATAAAAACCCAACCCGGTATGGAATTTAGAGAAGACCTACCCAAAGAAAATTCGAGTGAAACCATCCGAATAAGTAATAGAATACCAAAAGAGAATAGGTCCGGTGCAGCACCCCAAAAGAACGCCCATTTTTTATAGCCGCGAAACCCAAAAAGTCCACTGCCCCATAATGCATGACTGAATGTATCCATTTTCCTGATTGGAAGTTTGCAAAAGACTTGATATTCTGCAAAGTTTACATTTAAATATATTTTGTTTGATGGATTGAGCGGGTGATGAGAATCGAACTCACGTCTCTAGCTTGGGAAGCTAGGGTAATAGCCATTATACGACACCCGCAAAAGGGCCAAATTTTAGGCAATAATTTGGACTTTTAAAATGGTCTTAAGATTATCTTTTATACAAATCCATGAATTCGGGCCAATTTATCATTTTCCCAAGTCTAAAATTCAAATGTTATAATGATAATTTTAATTAGTGATATTATGACATTTAGGTCTCATAACCTTAAGTCCAACATCATTTTTAGTGATATTAATAAAATGAAATAAAAAATGATAAATTTATTTTTTCTCGACGAGTATTGACTTTTTTTAAGTAAACATCTTGTAAGATTGATTGGGTATTTTCTATATTCGTTTTAGCCAACCAGTAGATTTATCATACTTTCATTTGTCATCCTTTTTTATAGCACATTGAAAACTGAAGTCCGTACATCAATCGTACGGTGATACAAACCAAGGAAAAACACCTATGGCAGAAGCTATGGAATTGGATCTCTCGCTGAAGCAGTCGGGATCACAACCACTCGAGACACCCATCGTTCCGTCTATAAAACTGAAGGAAGATAATAATACAGCTAAAATTCCAAAAGAATATACCATTGAAAATTATTATGGCGATGACCAACTCGGTTCTGATGTTTTAAAGCAAAAATATCTTGCTCCCTGGGAGCACCACCCCTACGAACTTTGGACCCGCCAAGCTTCTGCATTAGCATCCGTAGAAAAAACCAAAGCACTCAAAGAAAAATGGGAGAAAAAATTCTTTACAATACTGGAAGATTTTAAGTTTGTCCCTGGTGGACGCATAATGCATGGTGCCGGCCGAGAAGATATCACCACCACCTTAAATAACTGTTATGTTGTTGCGGTACGAGATGACTCAATTAAATCTATTTATGATACAATTATCAATGAAGCATTAACATACAAATATGGGGGCGGATGCGGGCACGACCTATCAATACTTCGACCAGCTGGTAAACCTATCAATGGCACCGGCGGAGAATCTTGTGGACCCACAGGGTTTATGAATCTATTTAGTGAAAATACAAACACCATTGCACAACATGGACGTCGCGGTGCAAATATGCAAACCTTACGGGTAGATCATCCTGATATTGAGAAATTCATAAGTATCAAAACCGGTGATATTGAGATGATAAAATACTCCAATATCTCAGTCCTTTTAACTCATGGATTCATGGATGCGGTGAAAAATGATGGTGATTTTGATCTGACATATGGAGGTGAAGTATATAAAACAATCAAAGCCAAAACACTCTGGGATGAAATTGTTTACCACGCACATACAAGCGCTGAACCTGGATTGATCTTCTGGGATACCATGAAAGACTATCACAACGCTGAATACTGTTCTCCTCTCATTTCTACAAATCCTTGCGCTGAACAACCCTTACCCGATGGAGGCTGTTGTAATCTGGGTGCTGTGAACTTGGAACGTTTCGTTGATGATAATGGGAATTTCATGATTGACCAATTCAAGGAAACTGTTGGGGTTGCCGCTCGGTTTTTGGACAATGTCGTGGATTATAATATGGATCGACATGCGTTGGAAGACCAAAAGAAAAATGCAGAAAACGACCGTAGAGTAGGTCTTGGCATTCTTGGTCTTGGAGATATGATGGTAAGAATGGGAATCAAATATGATAGTGAAGATGCTTTGCAAACCATCGAACAAATCATGCAGATTTTCAGGGATACCGCCTACGAAACCAGTGCTGAACTGGCGGAAGAAAAAGGACAATTTCCCAACTTTGATTGGAATGGATTTTCCAAAAGTAGGTTCATAAAAAACCTCCCAAAGTCCTTACAAGAAAAAATTAAACAAAATGGTGTACGGAATTGTACCTTGACAACTGTTGCACCTACTGGGAGCGGCGCTATCGTTTCCCGTGTCACATCCGGTGTCGAACCTATCTTCGCCACATCGTATAAAAGACGGGTGAAAAATAATGGTGATGGATACGGTAAAACATTCAATGAATACAAAGTGTATCACCCTATTATTGGAAAGTTATTCGAAACAGATAAAAATCTCCCAGATTACGTGGTAACCGCCCATAATATTGACCCTTATTTCCGAGTTAAAATGCAAGGTGTTATTCAAAAGTATATTGACTCATCCATATCTTCTACAGTGAATCTTGCAGAAAATATTACAATTGATACTGTTGCTGATATATATATGACAGCCTACGAAGCTGGGTTAAAAGGAATAACAGTTTACCGTGAAGGCAGTCGCGAGGGGATTCTTGTTTCAGATGAAAAAACAAAAAAAACTGTATCTCCATCAGAACTTGATCTAAATGTTCAAATGACTTCAGAAACCCAGGAAGAAAAAAGTCCACGGGTTAGACCAACCCAAACAGCCGGAGTTACGCGTCGGATTCGTACAGGAGAAGGGACACTTTATATCACCATCAATGAAGATGAAAATGGTCTTTGCGAAGTCTTCACAACTATTGGGAAAGCGGGTGGAAACGCCGCAGCTCAATCTGAAGCTATCAGCCGTTTGATCTCATTGTCACTTCGATCAGGTTTGGATCCTCATGCCATCGTTCGGCAATTAAAAGGAATTTCCGGGCCAAATCCAACTTGGGAAGATGGCAGATTGATCCTATCTACACCAGATGCCATTGGAAAAGCGCTGGATGATTATATTAAAGAACGGGAAGAGATGAATCAAAAAGGGCAATCAGAACAGCCCCTGGAAAAACCATTAATCACATTAGCACAAGATCATCAAGAAGAAAACGAACTCATAATATGTACAAAATGTCACAATCATAGTGTAGTAAATGAAGGTGGATGTCTCACATGTCGAGAATGTGGATGGTCTAAATGTGACTAAATTATTCGTTCAATAAGTTGAACGATATGTGAATACAAAAAAAGCCTTCTTGCTTAATACCTGAAGGCTTTTTTGATAAATATGGTTATTTAATAAAATTTAAACTTCTAAAATTTCTTTCTCTTTGTCATATTGAAGCACATTTAATTTATTAATATGATCATCGGTCAATTTTTGAATATCAGCTTCGTTATCTTTAATAATGTCTTCTGATACATGGTCTTCTTTCCCAAAATCCTGTAAATGATGGATTCCATCACGTCTCACATTTCTTACTGCAATTCGTGCTTCTTCAACCAAGTGGTGAGTAAATTTATTCAATTCCTGTCGACGTTCTTCACTTAAGGGTGGGATAGGGATCAAAACCGAATTCCCGTTATTCCCTGGAGTAAATCCCATATTTGAATCCATAATTGCTTTTTCAATAACAGGAATTAATGTTTTTTCATAGGGCGTGAGAGTAATGAGCCTTGGCTCCGGAACAGAAATGGTTGATACCTGGTTTAAGGGAGTTATTGAACCATAATAATCCACGGTGAGCGAACTAAACATTTCCGGATTAGCTCGGCCGGTACGAACTTTATTTAATTCACCTTGGCAATGTATTACGGCTTGATCCATACGGTGTTTTACATCAGCTAAAATATCATCAATCATGTTTTACTCTGAAACTAGTGTGCCAATTTTACCGCCAAGAACCAAGGCTTTCAAGTCTCCAGTATGATTGATATTAAATACCCGTATTGGCAAATTATTTTCTTTACATAGGGTGATGGCTGTCATGTCCATAACACGGAAATTATCGTTTAAAACTTTAGAAAACGAAACAGTTTCAAATTTCACTGCATCTTCGTGGATCATGGGATCCTTGTCATAAATACCATCAACTTTAGTCCCCTTCAATACAACTTCGGCATTCAGTTCAACCGCCCTTAAAGCAGCAGCAGAGTCTGTAGTAAAAAATGGATTTCCGGTACCTCCTGCTATAATGACAACACGCCCTTTTTCAAGATGGCGGATAGCACGACGGCGGATATAAGGTTCAGCAATCTGGGAAACACTAATGGCAGACAAAGTTCGAGTCTCACACCCAACCTTTTCTAAGGCATCTTGGACGGAAATGGCATTCATAATAGTGGCCAGCATTCCGAGATAATCGCCTGTAACGCGATCCATCCCTTTACTGGCTGCTTGCATACCGCGAAAGATATTACCAGCACCAATAATGAGCCCGACTTCAACACCAGATTCGCGAATGGATTGTACCTCTTCTGCAAGGTAGTTTGCTTTTATGGGATCAATGCCGAAATCCTGTTCACCTGCCAATACTTCTCCTGAAAGTTTTAGAAGAACACGGCGATACAGCGGTTCAGCCATGGATGGAGTTAAACTTGGCCGTTATTGGAAGGATCTGATTCACCAATGGCGAACCGAATGTAACGGTTGATGCTTATATTTTCACCTAATGTTGAAATGGTTTCTGTAATCAAATCGTGGACTTTTTTATCCGAATCCTTGATATAGGTTTGATCCATCAGGCAAGATTCTTGATAGAATTTGTTGATTCGACCTTCCACCATTTTTTCTATAATATTATCTGGTTTTCCTTGAGATTTAGCCTGTTCCATGAAAATATCTTTTTCACGTTCAACAGTTGCTTCATCGATTGAATCACGATCAAGCGCAACAGGATTAGTGGCGGCTATTTGCATGGCAAGATTGTGGGCCAATTCAATAAATCCCTCTGTATTTGCAACAAAGTCAGTTTCGCAGTTTAGTTCCACCAATACACCCAAACGTCCACCCGCATGGATATAAGAATAAACCAATCCCTCTTTCGTTTCTCTAACACCTTTCTTTTCTGCCTTTGCGACGCCTGATTTTCGAAGGTGATCAACTGCTTTATCTATATCGCCTAAAGTTTCCACCAATGCTTTTTTACAATCCATCATTCCCGCACCAGTTTTATCTCGAAGTGTCTTTACGAGTTTTGCATCAATACTCATATTAAATCATTCACCCTTTTGGGTTGAATCTCTGGAAATATCTTCACTTTCCTGAACTTCAGGCGTTTCCGCTGGCTCTGGAATTTCTTCAGAATTTTCGGCAGTGACTTCCACAACCCCTTCCACTGCAACTTCTTCAGGTACAGATTCTACCTTCAATTCATTTTCTGGTACAGGTTGTTCACTCGCGTCTGTTTCCAATTTTTTCTCGGATTTTTTCTTATTTTTTTCAGCAACTGTACCACGTGCTTCATTTACAGCGTCTGCTAGGGCTGCAATAATTAATTGAATTGTCCGGATTGAATCATCATTTGCCGGAATAGGGTAATCCACTTTACTCGGGTCTGTGTTTGAATCAACGATTGCAATTACAGGAATAAACAACCGCTTAGCTTCACGAATAGCAGTGTCTTCATATTGGGCATCTACCACTATAACTGCATCTGGTAAACGTCGCATATCTTTAATACCGCGGTGTTGATCTGCTAATTTTACTCGCTCACGGTTGAGCATTTGAGTTTCCTTTTTAGTAAGGTTCTCATAAAGGTTTGACCCTTCTTTTTCCAGCATTTTCAATCGTTTGATGCTTTTCTTAATGGTAGAAAAGTTAGTCAATGTTCCACCCAGCCATCGTTCTACAATATAAAACATGCTGCATTTATCCGCTTCCTGTTGTACAATGTCCTGAGCTTGTTTTTTAGTACCCACGAAAAGGATCTCACCATTTTTACTTATGATTTCCTTTACAAAAGCAGCTGCTTTATTAAATCCTTCAATTGTGGATTCAAGGTTTATAATATGGACCCCATTCTTCTCTAGAAGAATATGAGGTTTAAAATTAGGATTCCATTTCCGAGTTACGTGCCCAAAATGAGCACCGGTACCCAGAAGATCTTCAAATTTGATTTCAGGCATAGATAATAATTAACGTTTTGAGAATTGAAAGTTTGCACGGGCACCAGGTTGACCGGGTTTCTTCCGCTCAACTTTCCGCGCATCACGGGTCAGGAATCCTTTCTCTTTCAGGATGGCACGATAGTCATCATTCACCCCTAAAAGCGCACGTGAAATACCCAGTCGAATAGCTCCCGCTTGACCGGTTAGTCCACCACCATTTACATTTACATTAATATTGTAGGCTTTTTCGCTTTCTAATGCTACGAGGGGTTGCATGACAACCGTTGCTAAAGTTTCCCGACATAGATAATCCCTGAAAGGTTGACCATTCACTTGGATATCTCCTTTTCCTGGAGACACAAAAACTCGTGCTATTGATCTCTTCCTGCGGCCAGTTCCGTAATAAGTAGCTTCTGACATAATTTTAAATTTCTAAAGTTTGTGGTTGTTGAGCTGCGTGCGGATGATCTGAACCAACGTACACTTTCAAATGAGACAAGATACTTCTTCCCAAGCGATTGTGTGGCAACATTCCTTTGATCGCATTTTCTACAATCCTTTCCGGATGTTTTTGGCGCATTTCTGCAACAGATGTTTCCTTACCACCTCCCGGAAAACCGGAATGGCGGAAATAGGTTTTATCAGTTTCTTTGGATCCAGTCACTTGGATCTTTTCTGCATTAACAACCACGACGCAGTCGCCCATATCCATATGCGGTGTAAAATTCACTTTGTGTTTTCCACGAAGGATCTGGGCAATATTTGAGGCGAATCGGCCAAGGGTTTGTCCTTCGGCATCAGCGATCCACCAATTTTTTTCGATTTCTGATTGTTTTATTGATATTGTTTTCATTTTCACTTCGAATAAAGCCCACAAAATTAGACAATAATTACTGCCTTGGTCAATAAATAATCTAAAAAAAACTTAAGATAGTTGAGTCGTGATTTGTCCGCGTGAAATTGTGTACTCAACCTTCCCTTTTAATATCTCTCCATAATAAGGAGAATTAATTGACCGAGATTGTACATGTACCTTTTCGAAGGACCATTCCACATCCGGATCTAAAATGGTAATCTCCGCATCCGTCCCTTCAGAAAATAAATCCTGCTCAAATCCCATTATAGCCCTAGGATTTGATGATAATAATTTTAATACATTTCCCAGTTCAAGCCCTTCATCATGCACGAGAACCTTATTCACTGCACCAAAACAGGATTCGAGCCCAATCATACCAAAAGACGCCAGATCAAAAGTCGTTTCTTTATCTTCAATCGTGTGAGGTGCATGGTCTGTTGCAATACAATCAATGGTTCCGTCTTTCAATGCATCAATTAATGCTTTACGATCACTTTCTGTTCGTACGGGCGGTGCAACCTTTAGATTAGTATTATAAGATGTAAGAGCTTCGTCATTAAAGAATAAGTGATGTGGGGTGACTTCTGCCGTAATTTTTTCATTTTTTATTTTCATCTCACGGATATGGTGAACCGCTTTCATTGAGCTCACATGAGGAATATGCAATCTAGCCCCAGTAAATTGAGCAAGTTCCAGATCACGGTAAACCATAGCAGATTCTGCCAGATCTGGATTCCCAGGGAGACCCAATTGAGTTGAGATTATCCCTTCATGCATTAAGCCTTCTGCTCTAAGACATTCATCTTCCGCATGATTAATGACCGGTACATCTATCATTGTTGCATATTCTAACGCTATTCGCATCATGGCACCGTTCTGGATAGGTAGACCATCATCACTAAAGGCCACTGCACCTTCATTATGCATGAGTCCCATTTCTGTGAGATCATTGCCGTTTTGTGATTTTGTGACGGCACCAATTGGGTGAATATAAATGGGGCACTCTTCTGCTTTCTCCCGGATAAAATTGATGGATTCCGGAGTATCCAAGGGTGGATTTGTATTGGGCATAACACAAACACGTGTAAATCCACCAGCCATGGCAGAATGTGATCCTGTTATAAGTGTTTCTTTATCTTCTCTTCCCGGTTCGCGAAAATGAACATGAATATCACAAAATCCGTGCGTAATTACTTTTCCACTGCAATCGATTGTGAGTGAATCCTTCGGTGCATCTACCTTTCCAACACCAGCGATCTTTCCGTCTTTTAACCATATATCCCCAGAAATAGTTTTTCCATGAAATGGATCCATTATTGTTCCATTCTTCAGGATAAGGTTTTTGGCCATCTTTTCAATTTTCATGATTCATCTTCCTCACTGGATTTTCCGCCGCAAAGCAGGAACAGGATCGCCATTCGTGAAGCGACTCCGTTTAATACTTGATCTAAAATGATGGCCTGATCTCCATCAGCGACCGTCCCATCAATTTCAACGCCACGATTCATAGGACCCGGGTGCATGATAACTATCTCTTTTTGATGCGTATCTAGTCTTTCCTGCGTAATCCCAAACATAGCTCGGTACTCTCGAACAGATGGAACAAGTCCCAATCCCATTCTTTCTCTTTGGATCCGAAGTATATTGAGTGCGTCCGCCCATTCAATGACTTCGTCCACATTATAATTAATTTTTACCCCTAAATCCTTTATAAAAGGCGGTATAAGGTTTGGTGGACCACACAATGTGACATCAGCTCCCATGATAAGAAGCCCATGAATATTACTCAGTGCCACACGACTATGGGAAATGTCACCTATAATTCCAACTTTGAGCCCTTTTAGTTTTCCGAATTTTTCATGAAGACTCATCATATCAAGGATGGCTTGTGTCGGATGTTCGTGGGTCCCATCTCCCGCATTGATAATGACTGCATCAATAAATTCTGTTAAGTGTTTTGGTGCTCCAGGAGTTGGATGGCGCATGACCACGGCATCGATCTTCATGGCTTCAATATTTTGTGCGGTATCTTTAAAACTCTCTCCCTTTTTCAAACTACTGGAAGATGCGGAAAAATTCACCGTATCAGCACTCAATCGTTTTTGGGCTAGTTCAAAACTAATTCGTGTTCGAGTGGAATTTTCAAAAAACAGGTTTACAATTGTTACACCTTGAAGCGACGGCACTTTTTTAATTGGTCGATCCAGAACTTCACGGAATTTGAATCCAGTATCAATAATGGTTTGAATATCTTCGCTGGGATATCCTTCCAGCCCGAGTAAATGTCTTTGCTGCAGCATTATCCCGCACTCCTTATCAAGTAAACACTGTCTACCTCATCCGTTTCGGTTAAAGTCACATTTACGTGTTCCCCTTCATGAGTTGGGATGTTTTTGCCAACATAATCTGCCTTGATTGGCAATTCACGGTGTCCCCTGTCAACCAGCACTGCCAATTGAACTTTGGCAGCACGTCCAAAAGAATTCAATTCATCCATTGCCGCTCGTATCGTTCTCCCGGTATAAAGCACATCATCGACTAAAATGACAGTTTTTCCATCTAATGAAAAGGAGATATCGGTCCCTTTTACTTGAGGAATCACCAATCGCTCTCTATAATCATCTCTATGAAATGTGATATCCAACGATCCCTGGTTTAAGGGAATATCGCTAATATCACAAATCTTTTTTTGAATTCGTGCAGCCAAGGGAACGCCACGATTATGAATCCCAATTAATACAATATCTTGGGAATTAGAGTTTTTCTCAAGGATTTCATAACTCAACCGAGTGATTGAACGACCGATTGAATCTGAATCCATTAAAATTTTGTTACTCATTCAATCTCCATTTTTTCCAAAAAAAAACCTCCGGACAGAGGTTATTAATAACTCGCGCGGAGGTCTTACCCTGCCCTTATCGGCCTCTCTGGACCAATTTAAAGGGTTGTATAGCTCGGAAATTTACAATAGTAAGTAATGATTGAGAACATTTAAATCAATTATAAATTATCAGTCTTTTGATGGATAAAACTTGAATAGAATCCCTAAATGAGTTTTAATTCATCCGGATCAATGAAACATTCACTAATAAAATAGAATAATGCTCTCGGATAGCGGTCATATTTCCAGGCGAAATTTCCTTAAGGCAATCACTGTTTTGGGATTATCCAGTTGTGCACCTATATTAATTTCCAGAAATTAGATCAAAAATAACATCGGGAGTTGTCTCCTGATTCAGATGATCCATTTCAACAATTAAATCAATTTTCTCTTTTTTAAACCATTGGACCTGTCGTCGTGCGAATTGGCGAGTACGGATGACAATATCATTTCTCATTTCATCATAAGTCATTTCATTGTTTAAATAAGTCTGTATCTGCCGATACCCAATAGAATTCAACGCAGGATAAACCTTTTTGGAATCAGATTGTTTTATTAATAATTCTTGTACCTCTTCTACCCATCCATTTTCCAACATTTCATCAGTCCTCTGTTCAATCCGTTGGATAATTATTTTTCTATCCCAATTTAATAAAACGGTAAAAAGGTTCATTGTTTCAACCGGATGCTTCTTTTGATCTTTAAAATGCTCCGTAGGCGTCTTCCCTGTTGTTTCATATATCTCTAAAGCACGCATGAGTCGTTTCTTGTTGTTTATATGAACAATCTCTGCATATTCAGGGTCAATGGATCTCAGCAAATCCAAGAGTGCTACAGGGTCATCTTCGTAAGCCTGATCTAACCGATCACGGGTTGGTAAATCCGAAACACTACCTTCAAAGATTCCTGTTTTCAATGCACGATAATAAAGCCCGGCGCCACCGCAAATAATAGGAGTTTTACCAAAACCACGAATCTCAACAACCTTCTCTTTCACCATTTTGGCATATTCACCAGATGAGATGGGTTTAGCTGGATTCCTGAATCCAAATAAATGATGGGGGATTCCATCTATCTCATCATCTGTGGGTTGCGCAGTACCAATGTGCATCCCTTCGTAGATCTGCCGGGAGTCCAAGCCTATGATCTCACCATCGGTACGCTTTGCTAACTCAATGGTTAAGGATGTTTTTCCACTGGCTGTGGGACCAATAATAGTGAGGATTAACTGTTTTACCATTACGATTGTGTAATCTAAATTTATGAATCCACTACCAAAGATAGTCGTGGAACTTTAATCCATCAAAGATCCATTCTTATAAAATGGCGGTTTAACCACAACTGCTGATTTCATTCTTCCCCGAATATCAACAAGCAATTCTGTTCCAGATTTATCGAAAGGCCTATTTACATACCCGATACCAATCCCAATTTCAAGTGATGGGCTCATGGTCCCACTGGTTATAATTCCCACACTTTCATCATTCATCAAGATTGGGCAACCTTGACGAGGGATTGCTCGTTCTGTCATTTCGAGACAAACCAATCGACGTGTTACATTGGGTTTTGCTTCCAGTAAGGCCTTTTTACCCATGAAGTCAGTTTTTCCTAATCTGGTGATCCACCCCAATCCTGCTTCAATGGGATTCGTTGTATCATCAATATCATTTCCATACAATGCAAGCTTCATTTCCATTCTAAGTGTGTCCCGACACCCCAATCCAGCAGGTTCCAATCCTTTATCTTGCCCTGCTTTCATGATAGCATCCCAAATTTCACCGATATCATCCGAATTTGCATATATTTCAAATCCAAGTTCACCAGTATATCCAGTCCGAGAAATAATGGCTTTCTTTCCATTCAAACGACCCTCTACAAAATGATAAAATTGGATATTGGTTAAGTTGGAATCTGTCAATGTTTGAAGAATATTCCGAGATCTAGGACCTTGTATTGCAACGAGACCAATGTCATCACTCATATTTTCAATTCTTATATCTCCCTTAGCATGCGAGTTCAGCCAATCTAGATCTTTTTCATTATTAGCAGCATTAACTACAAGCATAAATTCATTTTTCTTTTTATAAACTAGAATGTCATCAATAATTCCACCATTTGCATAACACATAGCAGAATATTGCGCTTGTCCAACTGAAAGAGAAGCCACATCATTCACAGTTACTTTTTGCAGGAATGATTCAGCATCAGAACCGGAAATAATGAATTCTCCCATATGGCTCACATCAAATAACCCCGCCTTTGATCGAACAGTCAAATGTTCCACGTTAATGCCTGAATAATGTGTTGGAAGCAAATAGCCACCAAAAGTGACCATATTCCCACCCAGTTCAATGTGTCGATCTAATAAAGGTGTATTTTTCTCCTGCATGATTATCTTTCAATCCAAAATTTATTTTTAAGTATTCTTCGTGCCTGTTACTTTTGTTGCAATTGCTTAAGACATGAGTTGTTTGAGTGCTTTTTTAATGACGGATTCCAGTTCCCCGGATAATTCGCCATTTTTCTCCAAATCTGCGCATACTTTTTTCGCATGGTTAGGCTTATATCCCAATGAAATGAGAGCATTCACCACATCTCTAAATAATTGTGATACAGATTCTCCTCCCTCTTCAAAACCCAGTGAATCATCACTCGTTTTCATGAATTTTTCTTTCAGTTCTACAATGATTCGTTTGGCCGTTTTGGCTCCAACACCAGGAACAGATGTCAATGCAACTACATCACCTGCAATAACACGGTCTTTCAATCTGGATGGTTCAATACCGGACAATATCGTTAATGCCAGTTTGGGCCCGATTCCACTGATTGAAATCAATAAGTGAAATACATTGCGTTCTTTTTCATCTGCAAAACCAAATAAATTTAATATATCTTCCCTAACATGAAGATATGTCAATATATGTGCTTCTTTTCCTTTTGATGGAAGTGATTCCAAGCCGTTGATGGACATAGTTAATTTATAGCCAACACCGTTCACAAATAGCACTGCATAGGTGAGTGTTTTATGTTCTACAATTCCTTTTAATTGATCAATCATATGAATTTAGCCTGGTTGATATAACAAAGTCCCACTGCCATGGCATCTGACACATCCATCGGTTTCGGGGGTTCTTTTAATTTTAAAATTTGGGTGACCATATAGGATACTTGTTCCTTAGATGCTGCACCATTACCACAAACTGACATTTTTACTTTTCTGGGTGCAAATTCATAGACAGAAATATCTGCCTGGGCAGCAGCTAAAATCAAAGAACCGCGGGCCTGTCCTAGGGTCATAGCTGATTTAACATTCTTGCTGTAAAATGCATCTTCAATGGCCATCACATCAGGAGAAAATTGATCCAGTATTTTGTTCATTTCTTCAAATAAATAATTTAATCTTTTTGGTAAACTATCTTTGGGCTTGGGCTTTATTGTGCCATAGGCGGAAAGATGTGTTTGATTCCGTTTTGTATCCATAATACTAAATCCTGTAATGCCCAACCCCGGATCCACACCTAAAACACGCATGAATCAATCCTGGAGAAGCGTTTTTTCATCCACATCAAAATTGGAAAAGAGTTTACTGATATCATCATTATCTTCTAAAGCATCCATGAGTTTAAGAGCAGACTGAGCTTCTTTCCCTTCTAATTTTTGCAGTGTTTTCGGCACCATTTCTATCTCTGCTGATCTGATCTCGTATCCAGAGTTTTCTAACGCATCTCTCACATCCATAAGAGATACTGGATCCGTTGTGATAGTAAAAAAATCATCAGCAGCTTCAAAATCATCAGCACCTGCTTCGAGAGCTGCTTCTAAAATCACATTCTCGTCCCCGGAACTACTATTGATAATAATTTGGCCTTTTTTATCAAAAACCCATGCGACACTCCCATTCTCACCCAAATTTCCTCCATATTTTGAAAGTAAGTGTCGAATTTCTGCCACAGTTCGGTTCTTGTTATCCGTAATAATATCCATCATGATAGCCACACCACCGGGACCATACCCTTCGTAAGTCACTTCTTCATATGAAACACCTTCCAGTTCACCTGTCCCTTTTTTTATGGCACGTGTTATATTATCTATAGGAAGATTATTGGATTTTCCGTTTGAGACTGCTTTTCGCAACCGTGGGTTTGCATCAACATCACCGCCTCCCAATCGAGCTGCCACAGTGATTTCTTTAATGATCTTAGTGAATATTTTTCCGCGCTTGGCGTCTTGAGCACCTTTTCGGTGTTTGATGTTGGCCCACTTACTATGTCCTGCCATGATTATCCTAAGTTTTAGGCTTGAAAATTACAGAACTTGGCAAATGGCTCCAAAGGAGATAAAAGGCAAATTTTTAAAATCTATCATAAATTATTCCTATGTGAGTGATTGCCAAACGCCCCAATAAGGGAGCTAAGTAGTAGCAGGCTAAAAGGTGAAGCGAAGCAAATTTCAGCCTGCTGTTGAATGTTCTATCTTAATTGGCTTTCCTGGAAAACTTTGAGAGTACGTGACCAAAACCATTTTTTTGACTTTTTAGGGCAAGGGTTCCTGTAACCCAATCAATAACTGATAACTTGGTATGATTGATTGTGATGTTATGGCAGTTAAGTACTATTGCTAATATTAAACTAGTTATCATTGCGTAAAGTGAAAATCCAGCTAGGTAATTACAAAATGCAACAATATAAAACAGTGTTGCTGTAATAATTGAACGCATCGCAATCTGGTATATTTGATCTATATTGCGTCTAAAGCCTTGATATTCGACTTTAACAAGTAAATCACCAAAAGTCCTATTTTTCATTACGCCTAGAGTAGAAATATTGAGGAAGATGTGTCCAGCCCATATATTAACGACTATCACTAGCGTGTTATTAATTGTGAACTCATTAAGAACAACGAAATGGAAAAAAAGATAGCTCATATAAAATGTGATCAACAAAGATGTTATTCTCCTAATAAAGAATCTAGGATTATTTTTAGGTATCATTTCGGCAATAATTGACAAAGATTTCATCGTATTTTCCATATAACGCCACGTTAAATGGCGAGTAATAGTTGGCTAAAATGAAAACCCCAGCCAAATGTTTTTAGTCCCGCTTGAGTGACTTGTTAGCAGTATTAAGCCACAGTTACCTTGTAATCATCTTTTGTATCATCATATTGATATTCAATGGAAGTAGCATAATCGGTCAAGTCCAAAAAGTTCTGTAAAATGAATCAAAAGGTCACAGTTTTTCCGCCTGCGATTTTTATTTTTACAGCAG
>ENA-OREN01001117-OREN01001117.1-marine-metagenome-genome-assembly--contig:-NODE-1117-length-33273-cov-4.884685_pt1 | contig 33273 bp, 62 predicted proteins | sample MGYA00248624_ERZ508555 | MGnify/ENA primary metagenome ERZ508555 (study PRJEB26222, sample SAMN06267773) | marine metagenome | isolation source: Saanich Inlet, British Columbia, Canada | place...
TCAGCAGTAACTGCTGTTGAGTGAATGTTTGCAAGTACCAATCCTAATACAACTGTTGTCGTACTAGATGCTACTGTATACATAACATAAGGAGTCCCAGCACTAGCTGGTTCTGCTGCGAATGTTACTGTCTTAAATGTGTTTGCCATTTTTTATTTTCCCCTTATTATTAATTAACCTAAAGCTATTGCTAGTGCTGTTGGATCGTCTGTTACATACCCAGCACTATTTAGATATGTTTTAACATCTGATATGGCTACTTGTACCATAGTACCAGCATCATTTACAACTAATCTATCAGCATCAACTAAAGTTGTTCCAGTAGCACTTGTGTCACCATCCATTTTATTTAGTTCTGTTGCAGTAGAAGTTACTACTACATCTTCATTTATTTTTGGTGAAGTATAAGTTTTATTTGTAAAAGTTTGTGTTCCTGTAAGTGTAGCAACAGTTGAATCAATTGCTATTGTTCCAGCAGATGTAATTGCACCACCAGATAAACCAGTACCAGCTGTAATAGAAGTTACTGTTCCTGTATTACTTGGAGTAATTACAGTAAAAGTAATTGAGTCAGAACCTAATGATGCTGTGTTATTTGTAGTACATAAAAATATTTTATTATCATTAGCACTTCCTTGATTAACAACAACCATTTGACCTGATAATTCAGAAATAGAATTAAATTGTGTATCTCTTGATGCTGCACCACTTGATACTGCAGTATATAAACCATTTTCACTAGCTGTACTTTGATCTTTTAATAAGACTCTATCTCCTGCAACAAGTGTAATACCATCAATAGTATCTCCAGCTTCAAGAGCTGATGAAATTGTTACATTGGCAGTTGAAGCACACTCTGCAATAATTCTAGTTCTTAATCCAGCAACTGCATCATCAACATAAGTTGTTGCAGCTTTTGCATCTATTTGTGTTTGAGCATTAGAGGATAAAGTATTAATATATTGAAATTCTGCACTTGTTACTGTTCCATCTGCAATCTTAGTTGCATCTATTGCAGCACTTGAATTAATATCTGCATTAACAATAGAGTCATCTACAATTTTAGATGAGTTTACAGAACTTGCTGCAAGTTTAGCAAGGGTTACATTAAGATCTGCTATATGTGCAGTATCAATTGAACCATCCGTATAATGCTCTGAGTCTATTGCATCATCTACTATTTTTGCACCATTAACTGAGTCTGCTGATAAATGAGCAAGATCTATACTTCCATCAACATAATGTTCTGAATCTATTTGATCGTCTGCTATTTTAGCATTTGTAATTTGGTCTGCTGCAATATGAGCAGTATCTATAGAACCATCTGTGTAATGTTCACTATCAATAGCATCATCAGCAATTTTAGCTCCAGTAATTATATCTGCTGCTAAATGTTCTGCATCTATTGATGCATCTACATATTGATCACTATCAATACTGTTTACAGACATATGAGCTAAGTCGATACTTCCATCTACGTATGAGTCTGAGTCTACTGAATTAGCTGCCATTTTTGCAGCTGTAATTGCATCATCGGCTATATTTGTAGTTCCAATAACTTCTGTTGGTATAGAGTTATTTGTTTTAGCTAATACACCAATATAAACTGAAGTAATAGCTTCACTAGATAAAGAACCTGAATCCCAAGTTACATTAACTGTAGTGTTTGTAGAAAAAGATGTACTAGATATAGTACCATATATTGTACCTGGCGTTGATGCTACAACTTTAACTCTACGTCCAGCATGATAAATAGCTGTTACATTAGCTCCATCAATTGTAAAACTTGTAGAAGATGCGTAAGTAGCAGTATAAGTACCTGCTGCATCTCCGTATTCAATCCATTCAGCAGTATTATAATGTTGTCTAATATCTGCCATAACACTTCTAAAAGCATTATTGATATTTGATGGTAGCATTCCTTCAGCAACAGATACTGAACCAGTTCCTGTAGCTGTATTGTTTGCTGCTGTTGTGTCGTATTTACCTAAAAATGTTCCTGCCATAATTCTCCCTAATTCATGAACCAACTGAATGCTTTATCGCTTTCAGTATTATTCTTATTTACTAATGTATTAATTGCTTCTTCAATTTGTCTTTGAAAATATTCTTGTGTTTCCATTGAATATCTTACGTTGTCTATATCTATTATATCACTCATTATCTATATCCTGCTTTTGATGCAACAATATCTATTCCTTGTGCATGGTTAAATGCTGTACCTGAAGCTATTTTTACATTAGCTCTTATATATCTACCTGATTGTCTAACTGGGTTTATACCACTTGTTACCATAGAAGATGAACTAGATTCTGTTTCTGTGTCTGCTAATCTTTCTCTAGTTTTTACAGTTACTGTTGCAGTCGCATCTACTATTGGTCTAACTCCTTGAATGTTAGTTCGAGCTCCTGGAAAGCCTTCTATCTCAGCTGTTTCTATTTCGCATTCATTAGCTGTTCCTGAAAAAATTGCAGCTTTAAAATCTGAATCAATTGCACCTAAAAACATTTGTCCACCAGACCAAAAATCTGTATCTAATGATGCATTAATCTTTTCAAGATTTGTAGATATAATATCCATTAGTTCTACTGTATAAGCTCCAAGAAATTGTGAAAATATTTGACTAGCATTTACTTTTACTAATGACCATTTTTTAGTAGAATAATTATATACAATCATTCTATCACAAATACCTGTTGTATTAGAAGCATTATTAACTGATGGATATAACCACATAGCTAATGTATTAAATGGATCAACTGCTGCTACTATTCTATCTGAATATGCTTTGTTTAAATTAAGATCAAAAAATCTATTAACTTTTTCTACACCAATACCTACTACGTTATCACCTTGTATTTCATAAAAACCATCATCTGCATAAAAAAATACACGTCTGTTATCTTGACATACTGTTTTTCCAAACATAGCTCCTCTATTAGGAGATATAACTGATAGTCTAAATACTGTTGCACCACCAACATAATCCATACGAATTATTTGGTTTTGTCTAAATACATAACCTACTTCTCCAGAAGTTATGGCTACAACTCTACCACCTGATCCTGGAAGGTCTTGATAGTCTGATTGTTTTCCTGTCCAAACAGTAATATCATTAATGCCTGACCATTGAATTCTATTAGTTGCTCCAACTATATTACCTACAACTAAAAAATCTCTAATTACTCCAGAGACTCTAAATACTGGTGCTGTACCAGCAGTTTGAATTGCTGTAAGAGCTGCAAAGTTAGTTGATGTTCCCATTAAATAATATTGAACTGCATCTACTCCATTACTTGCAATAACATATTCACCAAATTGAGTGAATGTCCAAAAGTCATCAGCATCTCCAGTTAAACTAGCTTTACGAGAAGTAAAAACTCCTGATGCTAATTGATATAAATTTGTTCTTGTTGCTACAAAATTAAATACAGCATTAGAGTTATCTCTAAATGATCCTGCACCTTTAGCATCTGTAGTAGTAGTTGATGAACCTGAGTATGATACCAACGAAGGAAATCTTTTATAAGATCCTAAAGCATGGTAAACATTAGTTGCTACGTTAGCACCTTTCATACCATGTTCTGGTTGATCAGGCATCCATTCTCCAAAAGGTATTTGCATTATCTAGCCCTGTAAAATGATAGATCAGTTTGTATATCTGTTCTTTGTTGAACAGGTGCTCCACCATATGAATCTTGTTTGTCGTTATTTTCGCATCTTTCCATAGCTGCAATATACATTTGTAACCATTGTTGAACTTGGTTAGGATCTATACCACCTAAGAAGTTAGCTGCATGATATAAAGAACCATACAAGTATATTCCAGGGTGATTAGTTAAAATGTAATTTGTTGTATTAGTATCTGAAAGAGCTCCAAAACTTTTATAATATGATAAGTACCCAGTATAAGAAGTATCAGGGGCAGGCCCAAAACGTAAAGTTTCTGTTTCATCATCACTCTCAATTGTATAGACTCTAGGTCTAGCAGTTGTAGAACCAGCTTTAATTTCAAACATATTATGTGGAGTAATATACTCTAATACATACTTAGTGCTTGATGCCAGTATATAAAAAGATCTAACTCCAATAAACCCTGTAGGAACTGTTTCAGTTTCAGAGTCTATTGTAATAGCATCTATTTGTTCCATTTGTCTTATTCTTAGTTTAGCATTAAAGTCAGCTTCAGCTAATTTAATAAAGTCATCAGCTATCTCATCTGTTAAGTCAGTTCTGTTTAGCCAATTAGCTAATGCTGTTTTTAATCCTGAATATGTTGTTAATGCCATTATAAATTTCCTTCAGCTGTTCTGAAATATCTAAACTCACTACTATTAAGTTTAGTTCTCATTATTTTTCTTTGAATGTCTTTAGGTAATTGAAACCAGTTATTAGTTCCATTGTATTCTTTTGTCCAGATCGCTAGTATTAAAGGTGGAACACTTGCCACTCTTTTCATTTCTTTAGCACTTGTTAAATAACCTTTGTCATGATTATAAAGCTCTTTGTTTCTTTTTAACAAAGGAGTTACATCTTGAGAGTTATTAATAGTTAAAGCACCATTAGATTCTTGAATATATTTAGTTTTTATTCCACCATCATATTCTATTGATCTTATTCTAGCCATAAATTATTCAGTTAGTTCTGTAACGTATAATTCTCCGTTTGATCCACCTATTCTTAATACTGCAATTTTTTCTCCAGCTGAAATTTTAATAATTTCAACTTCATTTGCAGGTAAATAAGTAGTACTTGTAGTAGCTGTAGGTGCTACTGCAATGTGTATATGACAAGCAATAGTACTAACTACTCTTATGTATTCTGTACCATCTGTAAAAGCTGCACTTAAAGAACTTGTAGCTCCTGAAGTTAACTTAAGTACAGTTCCATGTCTTAATCCGTAATTCATCATTTTGTCCTTTTTGTTTGGGGATGTTACCACCCCCAGTATTTAATTATCTTCTAATTACAAATGTAACGTAAAGTACAATTGTATTAGTTGAAGCACCATTAGTAATCATTTCGATAGTACCACCTTCTGCAACGTCATTAGCTGCTGTAGGTACTGCTGTATCTACATCTCCAGCTGCTGAACCAGATTGTGTTACAGTAATTCCACCATTTGTAATGGCAGTTCCACCTATTTCAAAAGTGATTCCTCCATTAGCTGTGCCAATTGCACCTTGTAATGCAGTAATAATTTTTATTACTTTTCCACCATCAGGGATTGGTACAAATGTACTCGATGCAGTACTAATGTCTGCGATTTTTGCTGTTATAAAATAGTCGTTTAATGTTCTCATTTTGTTTCCTCATTGTTCCGATCATAACCCCTCTCTGATCTTCAATGTTTTTAAAGTACTAGGGGAGTAGTATTGAGGTTACTCCCCTATATACGTGTATCTATTATGAAGTAGTTAAGTCGGCTACTAAGCCACTTGCACCTTCATTTCTTGATTCAAGAGTAGCTTCTACTAAAAGTTGTCTTTTTTCAGAGTCACCAGTCTTAGCAAGTTCATGCATAGAAAAGTCTCTTAAGAAAGCAACACCCCAGTAATCCATATCAAGTACATAAGCATCTCTATCTCTAGAGAATCTATTAGGTACTACTTGCAATTGACCGAAGTCAGATGCGTATACGTCAACTGATGTGTATAAAGTAGCGTCTGCACCAGCATCAAATCTAGTACTATTACCAGTAAATCCTGATAATTTTTGTTTGTTGAAAGGGCCAACCATAATCATAGAAGGATCCCCACCAGCATTCCATACTGACTTAATTACTGATTTTAATTGAGACTCTGTGAAAGCTCTTTGAGTACCATTTGTGTGAGCTGCATTTCCTGCACCTGCACCAGAAGCACCAGAAACACCTAAGTCATCATTAGTTATGACCCAAGATCCAAGTGCACCTAATTGACGTGCAGTACCTGAACCACCAGTTACTTCTGCATTGTTAGAAGTAAGAGTGCTTTCCATGTCTCTTTTTAGCTCTTTAGCTTTTTTAGCTATTTGATAAGCGATCTCAGATGCTCTACCTGCTTTGTCTACAGATTCTTGAGTTCCTGTTATAACTACAGTTTTATCCATAATTTGAGAACTGTTAGAAAGTCTAGTAGTTGCGACAGATGCGTCTAAAGTTGCTTCGTCACCTTCGATAACAGCATTGTTTGTTACTGCTGCTGCTAAGGCGTCTGTTTGCCATTCGTGAAGAACTGCAGTTGCTTGTGTTTTAGCTGCAGAACTTAGGAAAGGCGTATCTGTTGGTGAGATACTGTAGATAACGTCAGAAAGATCTTCTCTTTCACCGACTGAATCATAAGTATCAAACGTGTTTGTTGGCTGTGCCATTGTTTATTTCCTTTGTTGAGATTTAAGATTAATCATATCGGCTATGGCATTACTAGCATCTTTAATATTACCAGTTTTCCGTAGCGTATTGATTTTATTTCTTATTTGCTCTCTACCTGAACTATTGCCTGATTTTGCAACACCAGCTTTTAAAACTCTAGGGGCATTAGCAACCTTCTTAGATGTCAATGGTCTTTTATCCTTTTGGGATTGAAAGCTCATAGCATCTTTTGCTACCATTAAAAATCTATGGTCTGCAAGGCTACCAATTTCCTGATCATTAAAACCATAATTTCGTAACGAATTACGTAAACTAAGTTTAAAAGTATCAGATTTATTAGGGTCGCTAAACTCTGGTATTTTTGTTGCAGCTAAATCTCTTTGTGCTTCAAGGTAAGTTTCGTACTGTTGAGTTTGAATTTCTCTTGCTTTACTTTTTAATCCTTCTATTCGGCTACTTTCTTGTCTTAATTCAAAGTCAAGTCTAGATGCAGATGTAGGATCTTCTTCATAAAGTTTAGCAAGGTCTTGTCCACCTTGTTTTTGTTTCACAAATTGATCTGCTGTCGATATTAAATCATTCAGCTCTGATAAACGAGTGTCATAAGTTTGACGCAAACTATTCTTTTGTCCTTCAAGATCTCTCTTTTCCAAACCTAAAGTATGAGTTTTTTGTCTATAATCCGAGTCTCTAGAATATCCTGCCTTCAGCTCATCGAGGCTCACCTCTAACTCTTGACCACTTACTTTTACTCGGTGGAGTTCAGGTGTCTCTAATTCTGTTGTAGTTTCTTCTTCAGTCTCAGTATTTTCAGTTGTCTGTTCTATTGGAGTTTCTTTCGACTCAGATTGACTCTCTTGAACTTCCTGTTTCTCAGGAATTGACTCTGAAGGTTCTGCTTTGGTTTCTGGTACTTGAGTGTCCTCTTTAGGATTCAGTAAACCTGAAATTTTATCTGCTGCACCTTTTATGCCTTGTATTGGTTCTGCCATATCGTTCCTTTTGTTGGTTGACGAAATTGAAGTTTCGTTAGATTAACTTCGTTTGTTTAATTGCTCGATTTCTGCTTGAGCTAGCTTTCCACTTGACATAACACTTAGTAAATGTCCTTTGATTTTATCCACCATATTAAAGGCTACCCAAAGGTTTCTACGAGTATCATCGTCTGCGAAACTTGTATTAAAGATCTCTAGTCTGTAAATTTCAGAAAGATCTTCAAATGCTTGTTTTAGAAGGGGATCGTCCAGCAGTTGCTGGGCTCGTTTGCCCTCCCTGATCAGTATTTCCTTGTCCATTTTTAAAGAAGTTTTGTTGTCCTTTTATTATCTCTTTCATTAGATCGCCTGATTTATTTAGATCAGCACCTTCTAACATTGATCTTCGTTTAAGTTCTAGTTCATCAATTTTGGTATTGTATTTCAATTCCATTTCTTTGATGGCTAGTTCATAATCTAGAAGTGCTTGTCTCATTCTGCCTTCTATATTCTTGCTCTCCGTTTCAGCTTTTAATTGTGCACGTTGGTTTTCACCTTGTACTTGAGCTAAAGTCACCTTCTCAAATTCAGTAGGTGGCTTAGGAGGAATAGGTGGCATTTGTGCTGCTCCCACTTCTGGATCCATGAAGTATGGTTCTATACTATTTAGACCTGCATTTTCAACTAATTTTTTCAAAGAGTTGTAAATATTTCTTAGATTAACCATTGGGCCATGAACATTCTGTTGTAAGTTGATTGCAGACATTTGTCTTTCTAATATCGCATTCATTAAAATCAACTGTTGTTCTTTTGATCCAGTACCTAATCCTACAGAAACTGTAATATTAACTCTGTCTTTCCATTCGTAAGGTCTCATAGGAATATACTTTCCTCTGATTCTTACAATCTTTTCTTTATTTTGGTATTTGCAAGTAAGCTCAAACATCTTTAAGGCTAGATCTTTTACACCAGTCTCAGCAAAGATTCTGGCAATTAACTCCATTCTCATTTGTGATTGTGTTAGAATTTGGTTTTGGCCAGTTGCTGTATTGTTTAGCGTATTTGCATCTAGCCCTTGTGATTGTCTTGTAACACCTGTTCTAGTTTCTTTAACAGAATCTAGGTAGGCTAACATACCACTTGCTTGTTCAGTAATCGGTTGTGCCTGTATAGGCATCATAACATTTTGAGGAGGTTGTTTTGTTCTTACAATTCCTCCAGGACGATTTGTTAAAAGATCATCCATTGAAACTTGTCCATCTTGTACTGCAACTCTGTTGTTATTTGTTAGATACATATTGTCTAACATCTGTCTCATTACAGTTGATTTTATTAATTGTATATCTTCTACTAATTCAGCAACACTTCTTCCATAGAATCTGTGTGGCATGATAACTGGAGTCATAGATACAAAAGGCATTGAATCTATTTCTTCCATATCAAGAAACTTCTTACCATCACCTGCTACTGTAATTTTTAATAATTCTGCTTTACCATCACCATCTACATCCATTCTTACATAGCATTCATGTATTAAAACATCTTGTGTACTTTTATCACCATCAGTTTCTCCATGTGAAAAATCTACACTTTGATGTCTAGTAAATTTATCTTCAGTATAATAATCTCCATCACCAGTTGGTAATGATTCAACTAAATCTTTATCATAGCCCATCTCAACTAATTCTGTTCTTGTTTTGTTCACTCTATGACAAACAAAGTTTGCAGTATCAATTGATTTGCATCTACGTTCAATTAAAAATTCTTCAGGTGGAACAGGTTCTATTCTAACCTTTCCATATAATTTTGTTCTATGAATAACTACATCATGTAGTTTAACTTTATCAATTTCTTTACCAGCATCATCTGTAATAGCTTCTTCGTATTCAGTATGATTTTTTACTTTAACTTCGTCAGAAGTAAGTAGATCTTCTAATTCGTAATCTGTTAATCTTGTATATTCTTCTCTTTCAGTTTTTTCAGCATTATCCCAATATACTTTTAGGATTCCATTTTTTTGAATTAGTGCATCTTTGAAAGCTGTATATAAAGCAAGGAAACCATCATTCTCTTTATAAAAGATATAGTTTAAATAGTCAGAACATTGTCTAGCCATTTCTTCATCTTCAGGCCCCATACCTTCACAATTAAATACATTATCACCTGCTGTAAAAATTCTCATCAATGATGGCATTAAACTTTCAACTGTATCTAGTACATCATTAGAAACAACTTGAGATCTACCTTCTTGTTCATTGCCAAGAGGTTTTCCTAAATAATATTCTAACGATTTTTTTCTTCTTGATACAAGTTCTCCACCAATATAACCTGATGAATTATGTATTTCTCTGCTTACTATTGATAATATTTCTTGATTTGATTTTCTATTTTTTTTCATACTACGTATTTTGTATCTATATTAATTGGTTTATCCCAGTCTGATGTATCAATTGGGTCGTGTACACATCCATATCTAAATGCGTCACTTGCGTGTGAGCACCAGTCATGGAGAGGTTTATTTTTAAAAACTTGGTTTTTATCGTCCCATTGTTTTCGATACTGTCTCAAAGCATCTAATCCTGTTTTACATTTAACTCTGTCAAAATAACAACTTGGCAAAGTATTTCTTACTGATTCAATTCCATGATCTACTTCTAACTTAGGTGCTACTTCAAAGTCAATACCCAATTCTTGAGAAACTTCTAACCTTGACTTACCTGTTCCAAGCTCTCTCGCCATAATATCGTGAGGTGCTATATGTCGACTATATGCATAGTCTTTATCAGATAGTACATCAGCATAGTGTGCTAAAGATTCACCTGAAGTTTCATAGTAATCTATTAAGTGAACTTCTTGTCCTACTCTTTGTGCAAACCATATTGCAGTTGAATCTCCAATTCCGAGATCCCACCAAGTTTCTACACCAACAGCTTCGTCTACAGGTACTTCACCAATTCTTTTTTCTTTATCTGCTTTAGTTATTAATCTTCCATAATAACTTCCTGATACTGCTGCAGTAAATGAACATTCAAATTCCTGTTCGTACTGCTCAGGACTCATAATAGCTTTGGCTTGTTCTAACTCGTCATCTGGAATTACTTTAGTTTCAGATGCTCTATATAGTTTCCCATACCAATCTTTATGACCACGTTGAGCAAAGTCAAATACTTCCCAAAATTGATTGTGTCCCATTGGAGTTCCAATAAATAGGACGGATCCTAGTTTGTCAGATACTGCTGGTCTTACAATTTCGGTCCACACTCTAGGGGACATGATGGCATATTCATCCATTACAACTTTATCAAATCCCATTCCACGAATACTGTCTGGATTATCTGCTCCAAAGATTTGTATACGTGAGTTGTTGAATAGATCTATTCTTAATTCTGTTTCGTTTCTACCACCACCATATTTCATTAAAGGTGCTGTGTAGAGTTTTAAATATTCCCAAGCGATGGATTTACCTTGACGATAAGTCGGAGCTATAAATGCACACAAAGATCTTGGTTTGTCTGCTGCTGTTTTAATTAATTCGTTTATGGCTAGTACGGATTTCCCAAATCTTCTATGACATACTAGGACACTAAATCTTTTTAATGAGTTATGTACTTCTAATTGGTAAGGTCTTGGCTTATAGGGTATTTCTATTTTAACGACTGGTTTACTTGTCGTCTTTTTGCCAGGAGACTTTGATTGCAATTGGTTCATCTGTTCCTATTTTCGATGTTGTAGACGCTAACCTTGGGTGAACAAATGGTGCTGCTTTTTCAGCTGCATACATTTTACGTTCAGGTGAGCTCATAGGATTGTTTAACACAGCTAATAGATAATCCAAAGGAGAATGTTGATATTTCTCAGCCATCTCTTGCATGGACTTCCAATTTTTTTTAGTCTTAGCACCAAAAGGTCTACCAGCTCCAGGTCTTTTACCACCTATGTTTGGAACTTTAATTTCTGTTGTAGATTTATTTATTTCGTTTTCGTGAGACATATCTTCCCCATGTTCTTTATGATTTGTATAAGTACGCTTAGGATCAATCATTATATCATCCATTTACCTTTTTTATTATATTGTCTAAATGCAGTTCTTGAAGCAGTTTTTTCACCCTTTTTAACAAGAGCTTTAGCTCCATAATATAATCCACTAGCAGCTAGACCAGTACCTGGAAATTTTAAAGCAACTTTACCTATGTTAGTAGCAGCAGTTCCTGCTTTTTTAAATAGACCAACAGTTGGAGCCACATATGATCCATATGTTTTACCACTTGATTTTACTACTTTAGCTGCTGATTTTTTAGCTTTTCCTAAAAAGTTTTTTACTTTCTTAGTTGCATCTTCTTTCCATTGTCCACTAACTTTTTTCTTTCCCATAATCTAACCTTTTTTAACTTTCTTACTGTATTTTTTTGCGTACATCTTAGCTTTCTTTTTACCAGCTTTTGTGTATGCGAACTTTTTCTTTCCTACTTGTGGCATTATAGATATCCTTTTTGTTTCATAATTTTATATCTTGGGTCTGATTTTTTTAATTTACCTAAATTATTATTTTTGGAAGCAGAATATAAACCAACTCCACCTGCTGCAACAGTTCCAGCAGTATATTTACCTTTATGTTTCATAATATGCTTTCCTGTTGCAGTAGCATACTTAGTTGCTGGCCCTTTTAATTCTTTTATAGACTGTATAGCACTTGTGTAATGTTTTTTTGCAAATGCTTTACTTGCAATAAAAGCTCCTTTTCCTATCATCTTAATAATCCTCTCATTGCAGCTTCTCTGGTTGTTGGCATAGGCATTTGACCACCTGGTCGTTTACCCATATTAGCCATTTGTTGTTGAGCTTGAGGATTTTGCTGCTGTAGTAAACCCTGTTGCTGTTGTTGTTTAGCTTGTTCTGGCATCATCTTTGCTTTAATGATCATAGCTAACTTCTGTCCATCTTCAGGACTCAAGTTAATTAATTCACCAGCTAGTTTTTCTAATTTTTTTGTCATATTATATAAACTTCTTAGCGTAATCTAGGATTTTAGTATTTTTCTTAAACTTCTTGGACTGGAAGTTCTTTTTAATATCCTGTTTTTGTTTAATTATTCTTTTAATAGGATATGTCCACATATTTACAATTGATTTTCTCATTATCTTCCTTGTCCTTTGTATCTATTTAGATTTTGCTGTAGTTTTTCCGACTTCGATTTCGATTTTTTGTGGATTCCTGGTCTTTTTTTAGGTTGATCCCTAGGGGTATAGCTAGTAAACTTCTGCTTAGCCATTAATCGTCAGACATCATATCCCAAGCTGCTGCTCCTGCTACAGCTGAAGCATATCTTTTCTTATTTCTTCTAACGTGCTTATAACCTGTGTTATAACCAGCTAAAGCTCTAGTTCTATTTGTTGCTGAGATACCTACTTTTTCCATGCCTTTATTGGCATATTTGCCTAATGGTGTAAACTCTTGTTTAGTTTTCATAGTTTTGGCTGCTCTTTCTTTAATGCCTGTAAAAGTAGTTTCTGTTCTAGCTTTTTTGCCTTTACCTATTACTTTTGAAACTGTTGTAGACTTATATGGTGATAAGTGCTTAGTTTGTCTAAGCATTCCTCTACCTAATGTCATTAACATTCTTCCTGCTGCTGTTATCATATTATGTTCCTCTTATTGTTGTATTGTTGTTGTATTGGTTATGGTGCTGTAGAAGACCCCCCTATAATGATATTCGATAACACATCGAAATCATGGAGGGTGAATCTTAAACCCGTCTTAATTGTTATTGTCTTTAGTTCTCAGCTCGCTGTTGCTCGCTTCTTTATTCGCTGCTAATCGCAGCTATTGTTACTTCATCTTATGCTCAACTTATACTACGTAGAAGTCGACCAACGATGTTGGTTAAGATGTTGTGTTAGTATATCTAATACAATGTTGTTAGTACCAACTGATATACGCTGACACACGTGACAGCGATATAAGTTGTTATTATATATTGGTAATTGGTTAACTCTCGCTTGTCGATTGATTAACTGATTGCCGATATTAATCTAACCTATTGATATATCTAGTGATCTTGATTGCTAGTGTAGTTAATAGCAACGTATAAAGTATCTATATCCACTCATTATCAGATGTGTGTGTGTAGATCATAACCTAATAAAAGGAGATAAGATGAACATCAATAAAATGTTAAATGATACTATAACAAGCGTTAAGAGTACTTATGATAAGACTAATCTTAATCCATTCCCAAAAATACCAGAAAAGATAGAGATAACTGTTAAGTTTGATATAGCTGGTACCTATGGTGATAGTATAGATGCCTTAGATAAGCTAACTCCAGCGAGAATACAACAAATAGTAGGTATATTTAAGAAACATCAGAAAACTATTACTAAGCTAATAGAAGATGAGATTAAATAATGACTATTATAACTAATCTGATGTACCTGGCAATTGTGCTGGGTATCATCAGTATAATCTAGGAGATAAAATGATACCATATAACATAGAGTTACAACTAGAGGGAGATATAGATAGAATAGGTAATTATTTTATGAATAATTTACAATTTCCCTTACCTGACGACCCTGTTATCAAAGCTAGAGAGCTTGAGTGTAATAGGTTTAAGAGAGTAATAAGAAAATACAACAATCGTTTGTTACAAGTATCAAACAATCGTTGATTAATAATAACTAACCAATAGGAGAATAATATGACAGTACAAACTACATTTCTTCCAAGAGAAGAATTTATAGCAAGTAAACCATTAGAGGAAAGAATAGCACATGTTAAAGCTAATCCTCAAATATATGCACCTAAACCACAATATGATCTTATTAAAACTGTATTAAATAAGATTGAGGCTTTAGATAGCAAGATGAATGAGATCTTAGCTAAGAAATAAATATTGGGTACACCCCCCCTCCTTTGAGGGGGAGTAGCCCTTTCAATTAATATAGGAGAGTATATGGGATTAGATCAATATGCACATTTAAGAGATCAGAAAGATTTATCATTCAATACATATGATGATAACTATAATCCAGAGAAAGATGGATTTTATTGGAGAAAACACGCTAGATTGCAGCAATTTATGGCTGCTATGTATAAAGAGCAGACTCCAGAAGAAATAGATGAGGGCGACTTTAACTTAGGTTTTAATGGTGGCCCTGTAATAATAAACGAAGATGTACTAAATAAACTAGAGAAAGCTATAAATAGCGATTATCAATATTATATAGCTACAGATGGTTTTTTTTGGGGACAACAATACCAAGAAGAACAAGTTAATAACTATAAAGAAAGAGATAAACAATTCCTACAATGGTGCAAAGAACAAATATCTAAAGGTAATTTACCTGAGTATCATTGTAGTTGGTAAGGAGAATATATGACAAGAAACTTAATAGTATATAAAGTTGATTATGTTAATAGACACGAGGACTATAACACCCAGACAGGTAGATTTGTTAGAACTAAAAGAATAGTTATGACACCTGATGAGGTTGATCAAAAAGATGGCTACTGGCGTAATCACAGAAATGTAGAAAAGAAATTTTCTAAACAAATGAATGGCAAAGAAGATGCTTACTGGGATTGTAAATATAGAGTAATGAGAGTGAGGAAAGCATGACAGATAAAGTAGATTGTGCCATATGGATATGGGATAATGAAATGCAAAGAAAAAAAAGAATAAGACTTCAAACTTTATTAAATAGAGTTAATCATACTTTAAGACATGAAAATATAACTTATTTCGCTTTAGAAAAAGATAGAAATAAATTTGCAAAGGAGTTTAAATGAAAAAAACTAAAACACCTAAACATTGGACAGCTAAAGCATGGGCAGAGCATATGCTATGGATAAGTGGATTTACTAACAATAAAGAGGTTAACTATGTTCAGAGTAATACTAGAGGGAAAGTTCCGAGAAAATCCAATAAATCTAAGCAGAGCAGTAAAGCTGCTGTATAACCAAGACTTTACAGGCTCGATAAGAAAAGAGAATATATTATGGTGGAAAAAATACTTCTTAAAAGTAATCCACCTACCTATCCTATATCCCAAGAGAGGATATATACAGATAGTTAAAATATATAGAGATAAGAAACCATCAATTAGAGTAGTAACAATCCCCACCAGCTCCGATAAGCGAGAGCTGTTGGTTCTTAATAAAATATATGGAGGTAATAATGGGTAAATGTAAGCGTACACCACACAAGAGTAATATAAATGCTAATATTGCTAAGATATTAACATTACATAGAGTATGGAATGGTTATACACAAAAAAATATAGCTGAATGTATACAAGTAACATTCCAACAAATACAAAAATATGAAAGATGTATCAACAGATTACCTAGTGATCATCTTATAGATATATGTAATCAAAAAGGTTGGGATCTAAATATATTTGCAGTTAACCAACCACAAGTAATATTTGATGAATGGATGAAAACTATAGATCCTTTTGAAGATGATAGTCCATACCCACTACGTATATCTCAAATAACTAGAGCTTGGGAAAAGATAGATAATGTAGGTACAATTAATTATTTAACTAGAGCAAAAAATCCAAGGTACAAAAATATGATAAAAGAAATCCAAGATATAAAAATGAAAGAAAAACCATTAATATTAACTAAAGATATGGAGGTTTAGTGAATGGAATTTTTACTGTTATTCGATTTGTTACTTATACTGTTGGTGGTTTAGCCATCAGGAAAAGCTGGAATTGGCTCATCGCCGATGTCGATCCAATTCCTGGTACAAAGGAATTTGATATAGAATACTATCAAACTAAAGAGAAGTATATAAGACTAACCAAAAAAAAGGAGAACTATGACGAAGCGAGTAGAGCAATTAGGAGAGATGATCGTTAGAGCAATAACATATCCTATAAGAGCAACAATAGGAGTGTGTCAATGTATACATAAGTCTACACCAGATACGTTAGATGATTGTATGCCATTTGAAATCAAAAAAAAGGAGGAAAAAGATGGAAACAAAACTACCAGTTAAATCAAGAGTAGCAGATAAGTATCAACCGATGCTTACATACTATGCAGAACTTATAGGACTATGTCATGAGACTGTTGCAAAAACACAATCATTACAAATGTTAGACCCTATGGGTAAGAAAACTACTGCAACATCATTGTTTATTAGAGTTTGTCAAAGAATGGACAAATCAATAGACGCTAAAGAAGTTGCAGAAAAGTTAGAAACTATAAGTAAAACTAATGAACAAAGGAGTCATGTAGCATGAGTAGTAGTAAAACACCCATACGACAAGATGAAAAAGACTATCTAGATCATTTCATTGAAACAAAATATGACGATAGAAAGAATATTTTGAAAACTGAAATGCAAGATACCATTGATAAAGAAGCAGAAGATAACTTCGAGGCATTTAAAGATAAACTTAAGATTAATAAAATGCACGATGATGTTAAAGTTTTGTATGATGACCATGCAAAATTTGCTAACGAAATGGATTCTATTTTACTTCAGAAAAAAGGTAAATTAGACAATGCTATCCATGTCTTAGAAGATAAGCTAGAGCAATGGAAGAAAGTCAGAAAATGGAAAGAAGAAATAAGTCATTCTTTGTTAAAAGAACCTGATGAGTTAGATAGGCTGCTTAAAAAGTTATGTCATGAAGAAACAGAACGTGACTATTATTCAGGCCCAAGAGGTAAAGCAATACAAATGTTAGATATGTCTAAAGAGTATTGTAAAAACTTGCTTAACGCAGGTCAATCTCTGTCTACTGTATGGGGAGTGCTTGATAATGAAATGGGTAAGGAAAAGATTAATACTAATACTATTCCTAAGCCTGAGTTCTTATCAATTACTAAATAATAATATCGGTAAAGCCCTGCACATTTGTAGGGCTTAACCTTACAGAAAGGTAATTATGGTAGATGAAGCATTATACTTCTTTAAAAAAGATGTAGGTAAAAAAGTTTACGAAATAGAATACGAAGCAACATATGTTACTAAGTGGCAAGTACTTGCTAATGATGAAAACGAAGCATTTAATAGTTGGTTAGAAAACAACAAACAAGATTTAGTAACTGAAGATGGTAAAGACTGTGTATGTTCTTATGTTAAAGATTATACGCAAATGGGCAAAACGCAAGTTATTGCAGAAATTAAATACAATAAAAAAGATGATGAGGTATATGCAGATGAATCTTAAAGATCAAGTAGACATACTAGATAAAGCAACTAACAAAGCTATCAAACAAGTCGATAAAGAACGCAAAGGTAAAAGGCGTAACTTTATAGAAGAATGGTTTAGATACGTAGAGTTAGTAAGCAAACAATTAACTAAATGGATGAACTAATGCACATAGATAAATATAAAATATTTTCCATGGATTATACTTGGAAAAATCAAAAAAGAAGTAAAGACACATCAGTAAAACAAATGCTTACATCAGATGAATGTATTCAAGGTAAAGATTTTATATCTTTATTAGATAGTTTAGATGACGCTTGGCATAAACATGAAGGTAAAGATTGTAAAATAGAAGTTACCTTTGAACCCTATGAGGAGTAATAATGGATATAAATATAATAGACGAACAAATTAAACCTAAAAAACTTAAACCAAGTGTAACTCAAAAATATGGAGTATTAACTGTTGTATTAGGTCATGATTTACATAAAAGAGCAAAAAACTATACAGAGTTACATGGATATAAAATGGGTACATTAATGAAAGCATTACTTAACTCTTATTTAAACGAAAAGGAAAACAATGTATAAATTACACGTAATTAAACCATATGAAAGTAACCCAAAAAAAAATATAAAAAATACTAGAACGCCAGATGAAATGGTAGCTGAAGTTATAAATGTTAATAGTACAATTAAAACACATGACTATACTAAAAAACCTACATTTCAAGATATGTATAAAGAAATAAGTTGTAGTATGATAGAAATGTCTAAAGCATATTATCCTGAATATTCTAATAGAAAAGATGGGTATGTAGATATATATATGGATGAAGAATTTCTTATGAAAGAAGAATCTAAACCAAATATAGGAGCTACTGTTGCTTGGAAAGCATGGCAAGATAAGACAGGTCATATGGCATTGCCAGGATCTATTTTACATGGTACAGTATGTGTAATACAGGAGGTAAAAGATGACGCAGCATAATGAAATAATAAATGAACTTAGATTAAAACTTAAATCTAAAATAGATGAAATCTTAAAACTTCGTAAAGATTTAGATTTAGAAAAAGAAGAACATCAATTAACTCAGCTTAAATATGAATCTATGAAAAATAACTTAGATAAATTAATAACTGATAAACTAAATGCAGCAAGAGCTGCTGTTGAAATAGCAGCAGATAAAAAAGGAGTAAAATGACGGAACTAAAAGATGAACATTTAGAAACTATTTCTAGCAATAGAGGTAAAAAACATGAAATAGATAAAATGGTAGAACAGTTATCTGATGCTAAAGAATCAGTAGCTGTGCTTGGAAATGCTATAGAATGTGGATTTTTATATGATAAACATTCCTTGATTTTACAAGAATGGATTGTAGAATATAAACAATTAATTGAACAGTTAGATACACATCTAACAGAAATGAGAACACATGGATGAACGTGCACTTAAAATGATACTTGCTGCAAAGCAATTAGAAATAGATAAACTTAAACGTAAAATAAAGGAGATGGAAGAAAATGATAACACCAGACAGCGAGACTCTGAGACTAGAAAAAAGACAAAGAGGACTGCAAAGAGTAGCGACAGCAATTAATGATCTAAGTATATATGGTATATATCCAACTAACTTTCCAAAGTTAATTCAAGTATTAGAACACGCTAAAGATCATATTAAAGCTGAAATTCTAGCTACTAAAAAACGTATGGTAGAAAAATCAGAACTTATAATAGAGGAAGTATATACAGATCCATTAAAAACTGAAACTCAAATAGAATCAGATAAAATTAATGATGAGTATATTAAAAAAGGTATTTAAAAATTCTGTGCCTGAGTACTAGAGACGTCAAATTAGTACAGATAGAGCCAGATGGGAGACTGTCTGGCTTGTTTAAAATAATATGATTCCAAATCGGATGTATTACTGACGTGGGTATTTATTTTAAATTTTAGTCATCTTTACAATCCAAGATGTAGGAATATTAGTACGATCTCCATAAGTATAAGATCCATCTTCTTCAATATATGCTGCAAACAATTTAATAGAATGTTTGTCTTTAGAGAATAGCCAACCCTCGTTTACAGGTGTAGCTAGTTTCATGTTAGTAAATTCTTTATGTTCAGCCCAACCTGAGTCACTTATACAGTCAAGCCACTCCACTCTATATTTGTCGTAAGGAAAGGTTTTAGATTCCTCAGAAGGAAACCAAATGTTCTTTTTAGTGAAGCGTTTCTTTACCATTAGAAGCCCATATAAAAGTTGAAGGATCATCTTGATCTAATGCATCCATGATGTCTGAAGGAACAATTTGTCCTTCTTCGTCAAAAACTAACTTAAGATATGTGCTGTAAATAATTGCAAGAGCCATTGCGTCTGCAGCTCTTATAGACATATTGGGATTTTGTCTTTTAATAAAATTACCAATAGCATCTGGTTTAACACCATCTAAGAAATGTTCAGAATATTGAACTTTGCCTTTAGGAAACTTTAATATTTTTGTCATATTTACGTACCTCTGGCGAGGATATCCTTATTAGTTATTTGGGTTGCAGTAGAAAATCAATGTTATTTTGTATCTTAGGTACAAGTTTATCATAAACAATACGCCATAACATAGAATCATCGTAAAAAAAGTTCTTATTTTTCCACATATCGTGGTAATGACTATAGAATTTAGAGCATATATCAACAGCATCTATGTCTAATTTACTCCAAAAGTCTTTTTCACTCATACCATTAGTATGTAATAAATGATGATGTTTATAACAAAGAGGAACAGTAAATTGATCTCCAACTTTCTGTGAGAAACCTCTAGGCATAGCAAAAGTTACATGGTGAGCTTGTGACTGAGTATTTTGACATAAAATACATGGATTAGAAGCTACCCATTTTAGGTATTCTTTGTCCTTGATTCTTTGTACCTTGTCCTCTGATAGTATTGTGCACTTTTTTGTAGCCATAATATATTGCTAAATCTGATAGCCCTTCGTGTACTTGGTTAGATGCTCTGCGTTCTGACATACTTAAATGATATGCTATCTCAATGATACCAAAATTATAATGACAAAACAACTTCATAATTTTAGAAACTCTTTTACCAAGTTCGTCATCAACTTCTTTAACTGCGAGTGCAGCACCAATAGCAGATGCTATAAAATCTTTGTTGGTACCATCAATTCGTTCTTTTAGAACATTGCCTGTACCACCACCTTGAAGTTCGCACATAAGACGATAACGAGATCCAGCTTCATATTCTTCAATAGATATGAGCTTACGATGAAACATATACATAAGACGAGATTCTCTAATATTTAGCCATACTTTACGCTTGTCTAAAATAGTAGAAATAAGCTCAGGTTTTTCAATGAGACGCATAAGATATTTTATAATTTTCTATAGCTTTATCAACGAAAGATTTAAAATTTTTATTCTTATTGTATAATTTGTTTAATCTAAAAACTCTGTTTTTGTTACAATTATGTAATCGAGCAATAGTGCTCTTACACCCATACACTTGTGTAGGGTGCAATAGCCATGAAATTAAAATACTTAAATTATATATTTTATAATCTTTACTATTTTTAACAATTTTTTTACCTTTTAATGTATCAAGAGATACACTATAAGATATACTACAATACTTTTGAACATTAATAACCATAAGGAGATAAACATGAAGATTGAATATAGACATAGTGCTTCAAAAACTAATAGTTTTATAGATAGTCCACCACATTGGATTATCAATAATTTATATGATTTTGATTCACAACCCAATGCACGAATGATAATGGGTAGTGTAGCAGAGGAAACTGCTGAACACGCTTTGCAAAATCAAATCACTGATGAAGAAGTTATCATAGATTATGCAAAATCCAAATACATAGAACTAAAAGGTAATGAAACTGACGATGAATGCCTTTGGTCTGGTATAATTGCTAATCAATTTGTTAAGGAACTTCCACAATTTGGAAAAGTTATTTCTTATCAAAAATCATTACAAATACCAGGTGATAAATATGGCTTAGAATATGATGTTATCGGCAAAACAGATTTTGAATTTGACGATGTAATCATAGATACTAAGGCTACTGCATACATAAAAAGACTAAAATCTGGTGCTGTAGATAGCAGGTGGTACCCAAAAGACGCTGATTTGCGTCAACAAGCCCTTTACAAAGACCTTTTCAATAAACCGACAGCTCTACTGTATTGTTCTTACAAGGACGTTCACAGCGTAGATATGGAAGGTAGAGAGGGACATTTAGAGGTCATTATACAAGCTATGAAACATATAGAACATATTATTAAAATAGCTAAAGATAAGGAAGATATAGTTAAAATGTTTCCGTTAACTATGGACAATTTTAGATGGGGAAAATCAGATAATGAACCATCTAGAATATATGCAAAAAACGTTTGGCAAGAAGCTTTTAAATAGGCTATAAGAGTTGATGCAGAAAATAGGACAAATAATAAAACAAATAAATAGGAGAACAAACATGGAACACGAAACATTTGAATGCTCATTTAAAAAAGCATTTGAGAAAGATGATGGTCAAGTGACTGTCTACGTTACAAAAGATAATGGAACAGATATGACAATTTATGGTGAAGCTCTAGGCTCTCAAAGATGGCCTACAGGAGCAAGACTAAAAATTGATGCTCAACCAGTTAGGACAAGTAAGACAGGCAAACAATATCAAACAGCATCTAGAATAGAATGTTTAAGTGAACAATCTGCTGCACCTACATCTAATATGGTAAGTGCTACTGGAGTTCAAGCTGTTAGAAATATGTCGGACCAATTTTCTGAAAAATATAGATTAACTATGAGTAATCTTATAGCATCTTATATGTCAGGTGGTAAAATACCAACTGATTCAGAATTTCAACAAATTGATAATTACGTCAGAAAAATATTGGAAGCAAAAGCTAATAGTGTTGAAGAAATACTAAAAGACGATGCACCATTTTAACAATTTCTTATCTCCCTCGAGTTAGAAAACTAGGCATTGCTACAAAGTGGTTAAAGACCCATGTAGTAGTGCCTTTTTATTTATAAGGAATTTATGATTGAATTATTAATGATGTTAATTATCCCAACAGAAATAGATCCTGCAAAATTAACAATGAAATATGTTCTTAAAGAAAAGTTTATAGATTACAAAACTTGTGAAGAATATGTAGAAGAAAACTTATATTACAAAGATACTCAAGGCGTAGGAATATTTTATAAAATAAATACCAAAGAATATCAAGTTATGTTAACGTATTGTAAACCAGTAAAGGAGAAAAATGATTAGTGAACAACGATTAGAAAAAGCATTAAGTTTTTTAGCTGAAACAGATGAAACTAATGCAGAAGCAAATGCTAATGTAAAGTATCTTGATAGATTACTTAAACGTAAAAAAGCATTACACATAACAGGTAACACAGAAGATAAAAGTATATCTGCAAAAGAACAATCTTATTATGCTAGTACAATTTATAAAACTGCAGTAGATGAAATATTTAGTGCTGAAGTAAAAGCATCTACATTAGAAAACAAACGTGATAAAGAAGGTTTAATTATAGATCTCTTTAGAACATTAGAAGCGAGTAGACGTAAAAATAATATATGATTTATAAGTTTAAGAAATGGGTTATACTTCCTGCTTATACTGAAATTGTTATTAGTGCGAAATCAGAAGAAGAAGCAATAAAAATAATTAACTCAATAGACTCTAAAACTTTAAGCTGGGAACAAGTTGAAACAATTGATCAACGAATGACGTATGAAGTTATAGATGAAAAGCCCTGAGCTAATCTTATTTAGATCTATTATAAATCAAGCATTACATGATGCTATGTATGATGGTTTAAATAAATATTATATTACAGATAAACGTAATGCTATTGATTGGCTTATAGGTAATTCAGTAGATTTTAAAACTATATGTTCTTGGGCAGATATAGATCCTGATATAGCTTGTAAAAAATTTACTGCTGCAATGAAACTAAATACATATGTATTAACAGAAGATCAATACAAAGTATTAAATAAACCACGTAAAGAGTATAAACATAAAGGAAAATTTAGGTTAACATTCAATGAGTAAAGCTTATAATAAACAAATAGGTGGTGATCACTACCAAAAGTATAAAATTCAACCAAGCAAATTTGTAGTAGAAAACAAACTTCTATTCCCAGAAGGATGTGCAATTAAGTATATTATTAGGCACCAGGACAAAGGTGGTAAAGATGATTTACTTAAAGCAATACACTTTATTGAAATGATAATAGAAAGAGACTATTAATTAGATAATGGATTTGCTGTGGATATTTTTAATTCTTCTAACTGTATTTTCAATAACTCTATTTCTTTGGCATTAATTAAAGGTTTAGTATGACCATGAGTAACAGGATGTTCATGTGTACTATCTATATTTTCTAATGCTTTTACTTTTTCTTCTAATACAGCAACCATAGATAAATCAATTGTTTTAGATGCGTTAGTTAATACATCAATTCTAGTCATAATCTCACCATACTTAATAAACCCAGCACCTATACTTCCTATAAGTCCAATAATAACTACGATGTTTGTAAGATTTTTTTTAATATCTTTAACCATTTTTTAACTCCCTAAGTTCTATTAATATTCTTTGTTTGTTTATATTTAGTTCTTGTAATGTTCTCTCTTTAATTCCTATACTATCATTAGTAATATAACTAACTAACTGTACTCCATTATATATCAATCTATTATCAATCATATTAAGTTGATCTAAGTATATATCTTTTGGTATATAAAAAGGTACATTATAAACAGATAAAGATGCTTGATTTTCTGTCATAGCATCTATTTTAACTAAGTTTTTAAGTTCTAAATTCTTTACATGATCTTTAACTTTATCATCTATCTTTGCCATAATTACTTTTAATTTAGGCTTAACAGTTTTTTCCGATTGTACTTTTTTTTGTTTGGTATTTTTTGACTTCTGAACAATAGATGTTGTAACAACTTCGCTATTGGATTCTTCTTCTTTAGTTTCTTTTTCTTCATTCTTTGCTGCTACTTTAATAGTTTCTTTCTTAGTCTCTTTAATAACTTCAGCAATAACTTCTTTCTTTAATGTTTCAACTGCTTTAGTTTTATTCATTACTTGAACAACTTCTTCTACTTTAGCAGTTTCTTTAATAGTTGCTGATTTAGATGTTGTAACTACAATTTCAAAATTCTCTGTAAGCTCTACACTTGTTACTTTACCACCAGTTTCTATGTTTAATTTTTCACTAATACTTTCTTCAAGTCCAGATATAACATTCCATATTTCAGACTCATTAAGGTTTGCTGTACCTAAACCTTCGTTCATATCTTTAATTTCTTGTGCAGATAAAGGTTCGTAATCTTCTACAGGAAAATCTAAAGCCATTTCAGCTCCTAATAAATTTGGCCCTCTTAAAGCTGATGATGTACTTTCTGATCCATCAACTCCTGTCCAAGACCATTCATATTTATTAGCATGAACTCCGTTATAATGTAAGCTATCATCAAATGATCGTGCATTAGAATTGTAACCAGCATCTGTTGTTCTTATTTGAGTAGATGAAGCTAATACATTTTCATCTGCATCTAAAACTTTCATAATAATAGTATAAGAATCAACAACACCTACAGAATTACCACATTGATAATTAGAACCACTCCATTCACAGTTTTGTACTGATATAGAACTGCTTAAATTTATTCCACCATTAAGTTTTAATTGAGTTGATGTATGACTAACTCCATCTGGAGTGCTTGTTCCTGTTATACCAACTAAACTTCCAGTAGCTTTAACTGTCATGTCATGTGATGCTTCTAACTCTCCACTAAAGGCTTGACCACAAGCATTTGATACTTGGGTTTCACAAGTAATAGTAAATCCATTGTGTGTAGAATTATTAGTTAATGCACCTGTAGATCCAGATTGCACTCCATCTAAAGTTGAATTAGTTAAACTTGATGTCGTATCTCCAGCATTAGGTAATATGTTTGTAGTAAAAGCAGTATCATTATCTTCTGCTAATCCTACTGAATTACCAAACCAAGATAACATTAACCATAAAAGACTACCCCAAATTATCCAACACCACCATTTCATTTTTTATAACCTAAACCAGTTTTTCTATCTCCATATAATTTTTGCCATGACCAAGAACTTAATTTAGTTGAGTAGTGATATATAAATAATACTATTTTTTTCATTTAGTTTTAATTACTTCAATATCTATTTTATTCATATCTTTAGTAATTTCTTTTTGAATTTTAGCATCTACTTTTTCTCTTTTTTTCATTCGTTTTACATATGTTTTAAAATTAGGTCTTTCATGATCATATTTATTCCATAAAATCATAGCATCTTTCCCAATTTTTCCATCAATTGGGCAAACAGTTCCTGCTTGTATCATTGCTTCAAACACTCTTTCGTCTTGGCAAAGTATAGCAACTGCTGCTACTTTCATTCCAAAATCATTTAGTATTCTGGCTAATTTTAATCTTTCACAATTTTTATCAATAAAATGTTTTCCACCAGATATACCTAATCCAAATGTTTGAACACCCATTGATGCACCTGTACTACATACATCTTGTGTCATACTATTATATGACGGAGCCGAAGCTGTTGGTGGTGCAGATTTAATATTAGAACTAGAGCTATTGGTACTTGTAGTTGTAGATGTACTACCAGATTCATACGTTGTTGCACCTCCAGTATATCCACCTTCAATTGCAGTATTTGATCCAGATGTATTACTTTGAGTACTACCTGCAAAAGCATTAGTATAAAATAAACATAATATAATTATTAATAATTGTTTCATTTTTTAAAAGTTGGTTTGTTATGCTTATCCCAAAAAGGAAGCATAGCTCCTGATTTTTTATAACATTTAATACAAGAATATTCTTTATTGGGAAGTGTAGCGTAGGCTTCTGTAGGTAATATGTTTTTATTACACCATTTACAGTTGCCTACTACTTGATTCACTTTGGCTTACGCATAATATCAGCACCTTTTAAACCATAGATAGCACTTACGACACCTATAAAGATAGCTTGATACCAGTATGGTAGCTGATTGAAGTAGTCAAAAAATAATGTTAACTTAGTATGAATCTCTGGATCGTCAGAAAAGATAGACCAAGCCAGTATACAGATAGGCATAGATATAAGAATAAGGACAAACTCATCCTTGTAACCTTGATCATTGCTCTCAATAACTTTCGCTTTATATTCAATCTCACCTGTACTCATTTTCTCAGCATGTCTCATTCGAGCATCTGACATTAGTTGTTTTGTTGTTTGTTTGTTTTTGTATAAATGACTAGCTGTCTTTATACCCATGGATAATAAATTAAACCACATACATATCTCCTTATCTAAATATTATTGGATTAGGCCCACCGAATAGGGCTAGAGCTATAAAGGCTACTACTAACCAGAAAGTAAACCAGTAATTCACTGAGACTACCTTCCATATTATGATACCTTATTAGAACCTGTTGGGAATCCTTCCCATGCTTTGTACATACCTTCTACTAATAGCTCATCGTCAAAGGGCTGCATACCATTTTCCATTTGAATTATGGATTTTACTAATGGTAAATAATCTTCAATACTATTGTCTAATTTATCCATAGGATTAAAGTTCATTTCTCTACATACATAAGCTATATAAGCATCTGTATCATTCTCACTTGGAGGAGCCCATCTTTCAATGATGTCTTCAACTGTAAATCTTTTATGGTGAAATCTGTATACTAAAAGTATTCTAACTAGAGCTCTAATGCCCCAAACAGACTCTTTAAATACACAAAAAACTGGATCAGATTGTTCATCTGCCAGTCCATCCCAATCAGTACCCAGCTTTATATTGCCTGGGTTCTTGTTTCTAATTCCTCTAGGTAATTTTTCTATTCCATCTGCCATTTTTATCTAAAACCATTGGGATTAATATTGGTAATCCATCAATGATAACTCCTGTTCCTATTACTGGTCTAGACTTCTGTAATTTATTATATTCAAAAGCTAAACTTTTCATGTTAATTAAACATCCAACTTGCATACCCCAAAGTAGTTCATTTGGATTGCTCCAATAATCTATTTTGAATGAAGTGTGATAGTGTCCTTGAACAGTACACATTCCATATTGCTGGGCAACTTTAAGTACGTCTTTGTATTTACCATGACAGAAGTAAATGTTTTGACCATTAGATGCTTTAATAATCAAATCATCGTGCCATGTCCAACCTTTACCAACTCCAAGCATATTATTATATGACTTAAAGATTTCATGAGGTAATCCATGTTTAGTAGCTTTTCTAAAAACTAAACTACCATGATTAGAATCCATGATGTATTGCTTAGGAAATATCTTTTCTAAATCAGAGAAAAATTTCTTAGCAACTACTAGCTCATGACTTGGTGAATATAAACCAGGATGTGAATCGTGGAATGATATTGAGTGCCAATCCATTTCATCACCTATGTTTACTACACAGTCAGGTTTATACTTTAACTTAATAGCTTTTAAAAAGTCAAGTGTATCTATATGATGATATGGTGCGTGTTGATCACTTATAACAAGTATTGATTTGCGAAGCATAGTATACGTTTTATAGTTATTTAACTAATAAGTCCACTAACAAAGGTACAACTTTATGTGTCTATTCTTGTGTCTTGTTGACATACAAACTTAATAAAAATCATATATTTATTAACATCTTCTTCGCCCATTTCTTTTAATGAATTTAATGATCTTACATAACCTTCAGTTATACAAGTATTATAATCATTATAAATTTCTGGCACAACAATAGAAGCTGGACAGGTATTATATAATGCTGAGCAAATATGCATTACTAGCATTAATTTCATTAAAGATTCTTAGTAAGCAAATATAAAAACTGTCCTAATAAACCTAATGCAATAGCTGATATAATGTATATAATTCTATCTACATCTTTCTGAATGTGAGCTAAATGATTGGTTTCTAGGATGTGCAGTTTTTGATCAATAAGATCTATTCTATTGTGAACCTTTAAAAGTTCTTCTTTATTTTCTGTGTTTCTAGTCATAGTTTTTTTAATTCCTTTAGTTTTTCTTGTAAATATAACCAAGTTTTAGGAGCTTTGGTTTTAAGTTGTGCTCTACCAGTACCAAGATTGTCTTTAGGTACTACAATAGTTTTACCTTTAGGTATTTTAATAAACGCTTCATCAATAACTTTTTTATTATATGTATATTCAGTATCTGTAAAAAAAGCTGTTTTATCCATAGAGGGAGATTTTTTAGTTGGAATACCAATTGCATTAATTTCATCTCTAATAACTGCTTGTCCACCTTTACCATATCCTTTTAAATTATCTCCAAAAAGAAATATTTTATCTGGATTTTTTCTTAATAAATTTACACTATAAATTTTTGCTGCAAGTAATTTCATTAAAATATATCTTTTGTTTTATATTGTGTATATCTTGGCCCTTTATATCTGGGGTGCCCTAGTTGTCCTAGTACAAAATCAACAGAGGTGTCTGCAGCTAAGTCTAAAGATAGACCATCTGTGTGCAAACCTTTCTCTACTGATGCTGATGCTTGTTGTAACCAAATAGGTAAGAATCGTTTACCTATATGACCTCCTATTGATAAGCCTTTTTTAATAGCTTCATCATCTTCTCTTGTAATATTTGGACTCCATTTAGTAGTTAAGTATTTTTTATTAGTTAATACTTCAGTTACTACTCTAGGTAATGCTCCAACTTTCTTTAAGCCTGTTCCAGCTGGATCAGTTATCCAATGGAAAGGTTCCATTAATTGTTTAGAGAAAGTTAATACCTCACCATCTCCTAAATCAATTCTAGTTGGATCTACGTTATCTAATAAAGAGTGACCACTAAATATATAGTTAAGTGCAGATCCTGCTGCTGCGTATGTAAGTGCAGCTCTTGCAAAATAGTATTGATACATTCTTCTAAGTCCTGGATCGCTTTCAAAAGCAGGTAAAGACTTACCAATAATTCTTACATTAGATATTGTCCAGTCAGGAGCAAACATTAATAGTTGCATATACCCTCTAGATCCTGGAGCAAATGTAGTTTGTAATAAACTTTTAAGCCAAGGTGTTTGTATTCTGTTCGCTAATTGTTCCCAATTTTGTCCACCAAATGCATCATTAGTAAACGTAGCTGCTTGTGCTGCTTTACGATATATAACAGCTTGTGTATCACCTGGTTCAATTCTTAATTTATTAGGTACACCTTTAAGAGTTTGTCTATTTAATACTGTAAGAAACGTGTGTAGTTTAGCTTGTGTAAATACTCTATCCCAAGTAATTTGATCAAACCATTTAAAGACTTTTTCTATATTACCATTTGTAGAAATACCAAAATGATTCTTTAATGTTTTATCAATACCTCTTAAGTTGTAATAAAATCTATCAAAGCCTATATCTTCAGGAGTAGAAATTTGTAAACCTAATCCTCTAGAGAATTGTATTACATCTTTAAATCCCATATCATTTAAAACATTTACAGCGTGAGGAAATTCTTTAGCATATGTTTCTGGATTACTAATAAATTTTTCTAGCTCTGCTTTAGATCTAGGATCTAATATCTTTTTAATAAACTTAGGCTTAGCACCAGCAAACCATAAACTTTCTACTAATGCACCTGCGTGAAAGAATGAGAAACCTACTGCTAATCTTTTCATCATAAGATTAGTTGTAAAGATTGCACTCATTAATGCTTGTTCATCTCTAGCATCAAAAACCATTCTTAATGATCTTTCCATACCTTTATGAATATAAGGATAACCTAACTTATCTTCAAAGTAAGGATGTTTAAATTCTACATAATTACCTGAAGGTATTTTTATACCTCGTCTAATAAGTAATGGAGATCCAGCTACTTGAGATCTTTGTAAACTAGAAATCATAGCTCTAGTAGATAATGCTTTACCTGCAGCATGAGTGTATATTTTAATTAGTTCAACAGGATCATCATATCCTTTTTTAATTACAAATGTTTTTTGTAATCCTCTATTTATATCACCAAATATACCACGTTTACCAAATTGAAATTTACCAGAAGGGCCAGTAACTACATTTAAAGTATCTGTATCAAATTCTTTAACAAATCTAAATGCTTGGTTTTTTGGATCATAGTGTTCCCATAATAAAGGTAAATAGTTAGTTCTTTTATTTTTAAATAACTGTTCTCCATGTTCACCAAATGTTTTTTCAAAAGAATTAAATACTTTTCGTATAGCTATTGCTGCTGCTTTTTCAGGTTCATTTAATTCATTTTCTAATATAGGCCCCAATCTAGGATCAAACTTAAATGTTTTTCTATGAACACTTGCTCCAGTTAAATGATAAAATACTTTACGTCTAGAGTCCAATGCATCTGGAATCATTTCTTTAATTCTATTACCTAATGCAGTACCAGCAGAATTTAATTTAACTGTATTAATTTTAGCTGCATCCATTGTAGCTTCTGCTATTAATTCAACTTCTGCAAAATCTTTAGGTATTCTTTTTAAATGTCTATTAACTAATGCACCAGCTCCATATATTGCTGCACCTAATCCAACACCTTTAGCTGTTGCTAATAATTTATCATCTTCAGCTGTAAGGAATTGTGCTGCACCAAAAACTGCACCTACAGATCCTGCACCTTTAAATAATGTAGCTATAGACATATCTCTGCCATTTTCCATTATATCTCTTAATGCTGAAGTCATGTCTGCTTTAATAACATCAAATTTTTTAGGATCACTCATGATACCTGATTGTTTTTTTATCTCATCAATAAGATCATCTACTGAACGATATATACCTTGTTCATTAGTATCTAATAATTTTTCAGGATTAATACCATGTTTTTTTAAAACTTGACTTTGTATTTGTGCAACTCTATCTTTAGGAAATCTTGTTAATCTTTGTGCCATAGCACCCATACCAGCAAAACCTACAGATAAAACAGCACCTGCTGTTGCACCTAAAGTAGTTTCTACTGCAAGTCTTTTAGGATCTAGCTTTGCATCTTCAGAACCTTGCCAAGCAGCAGAGAATACAAGTGGAGTTGCTAGTGTAGCAAATGCACCTACTTTAAGATCTGACATAACTGATGCTTTTCTTCTTGGTATTTTAGCTAAAGACATTTTTTTACCAAACTTTAACCTAAGACTATTAACAACACCTCTACCTAATCTACCCCAACCTAAAGGCATAAATAATAAGTAAGGATCTGCCATCATCATGTTAACAAATTCTGCGCCAAACATTTTAGGATTGGCTTTTATTAAATTACCAATCTCTTTAATGTCTATATTCATTGGCCCATCATCTAATAGATAACCAAAACGACTTAAATGTCTTTCTGCTTCTTTATAGATTTTAGAACCTTCTTGGTCTGGATTATTACGAATGTAATCTAATGCTTCTTGAGCTTGTTTCTTTTTAGTATTACCTGATACCCATTGGTATATAGATGCAGGTAAAGATTCTTCTCTCCAAAGATCTATTGGATTCTTTATAGACTGAAAAAACCCAGGCGTTTTATCTTTAATTGGATCATTTAATCCATCTTGGATATTACGTACTGGGTCTTTTAGTTTAAATTCATTAAGGTTAAAGTCATTGGCCACACTAAAATCCCCAATCTCTTTTTATTTTTTTATTATAATTTATAATTCTTTGTCCTTCTCGTCTTAATTTAGTACCATCTCTTAAAGATCTTTTTGCTACTTTAGTATAATTTTTAAAAGGATTACTACCAGTTGAACCTGTAAATAATTGTTCTGTTTTAGATTTAATTCTGTCAAATTCTAAATCATGTTTATTTAAAGTTTTAACAAATCCTTTTATTTTAGCTTTTTTAATTCCACTTTTAGAAATTTTACCTTTATTTGATTTTGCAAAACTAGCTATACTAGATCTTTGTTTTTTAATTGCTTTGTTTAATGAAAAACTCCATTTTTTTCCTGCAGTTTTAGAAGCTAAAGTTTGAGCTGCAGCGTGTTTTGTAGATAAAATTTTAACACCTTGAAATACATTATCTTCAGAAGAATCAAAAATAGAATCAAATTTTGCTCTTGCTCTTAAATCAGCATCTTCACTTAACCATTTAGATGATTTACGTGGTGTTTTTTGTGCAGGTAATTTTTGTATACCTTTAAATTTTTTACTTTTAGAAAATTTGTTTAATACTGATGTAAATTTTTTAATCATTATTATCCTTCAAAGTATTCAGGGAATCTATTTCTCATAATCTTCTGAGCTCTAACTCTAGATACTTTCTGTAGTTGTGGGTTAGATGCTAATAACATAGCATAAATTTGTGAGTCATCATTAGTTAGAACATCACCATCTGATCTTGGTATAATAATCTCAGGGCCTTGTTCTCCAACTAAGTAAGGTTTACCTTGTTGTACTGGGCCACCTTTAGCTAGTCCTTTTGTACCTGATTTGTCTTGAAGTGTTCCAGAAGTAATACCCAATTTATTTAACCAGTTTTCCTTTTTCTGAATTTTACCAGACTTAACTAAATTTTCTAAAATTTTAAGTTGATCTGTTCTTTTAATAACTTGAGATTTACCAGATTCTTTAAGTTTTGCTTGTTTTTCTCTAATTTCTTTTTGAAATTCAAGAGCTATTTCTTCTACTGCTGTTTCATATTTAGCTCCTGATTTTGGTCCATTTAATAAATTTTCAAACCAGTTACCTTCTTCAATGTTAATTG
>ENA-OREN01001119-OREN01001119.1-marine-metagenome-genome-assembly--contig:-NODE-1119-length-33231-cov-8.427098_pt1 | contig 33231 bp, 27 predicted proteins | sample MGYA00248624_ERZ508555 | MGnify/ENA primary metagenome ERZ508555 (study PRJEB26222, sample SAMN06267773) | marine metagenome | isolation source: Saanich Inlet, British Columbia, Canada | place...
CCGCAGGTTTTTTAGCCGCAGGTTTTTTAGCCGCAGGTTTTTTAGCCGCAGGTTTCTTAACTGCAGGTTTTTTAACTGCAGGTTTTTTAGCCGCAGGTTTCTTAACTGCAGAATTTGAAACTAATTTTTCAACCTTTTTTGAAGATAAAGAAATTGAAGCTTTTTTTAATTCTTTTAATCTTTCTTTATTTCGTCTATGCTTTTTATTTACTAATTTTTGTTTCTTATTCATTATCTTTCCTCTAATTGTTTAAATTTTGCGGGAACGCTTGGGAATCGAACCCAACTCCTACCTTATCAGTAAGACAACGATGTTGAAGACCGCGAGGGGCACCAGCCTCCTAATCATTCCCATATTATTATAAAACTACTTATTTAGGATTGTTTAACACCCGGAAATCTAATCCAAATTTCTTTTTTAAGCTCTTCCCTATTTTTTCTGCATCTTTTTTTGATGAATATCTAACAATTCTTACTGCATGCAGTCGTTTACCATTAGAATTAACGGCATGTACTTCTGCTCCATATCCATTACTTTGAATTTGTTTTTTTAACCGATTAGCATTTTCATATTTTCCAAATGCACCAACTTGAATAACCCAGGGTTTAAATAAATCTTTAGGTAAAGGTTTCCGTTTACTATTTTTTCTTGATTTAATTTTTTTACTTATTTCTTTCGAATCTAGACGGACAAGTCTTGCCTCTCTACTAACTTTATCTAACCCATTAATTCCATATTTATCAAATTCTAAACTAGGATAAAGTTGTTTAATCATTCTTAATGCTACTCTCACTGAATCTTCTTCACCTGTAGCTAAAAATGAATTAACCATAAGATCAAGTGCTCTTTGATGATCTTTAAAATCTATATATTTATAAATTACTTTTTTGAACTGACTACTAGCTTGTGAATATAGACCTCTTGCAAAAAAATATTCTCCCAACTTCATTTCAGATTTTGCTGCATATTGAGAATTTGGGAAATTTTTAGTTATTGTTTGAAATTGATTTATTGATGATTCACCATCTTCATTAACTAGAGCTTGAATGTAATAAACACCAGCATCATCTGGATATCTATCTAATAATTCTGGAAGATTATCTTTCACTTCTTGAATACTACCTTTCTCCAGTAGTGTAAGATATAAATTAATATTTTGAGGATAAATTGAAATGAATCCAAAAAGAAAAACTAAATTAAAATAACCGCGAATCATTTTTCATTATTAGAAGTTAATAGTTGAATTATTTTATCAATATGGTTGGATAGTTCATTTGGCTTAGACACTTGAAGAGATAATTTTAATTTCATTAAATGAGCGTGAATAGAAGTTTGATTTTTAGATAGCGCATCCTCAACTAATGATAAAGCACTGTTGTGCTCACCTTTTTCTTCTAATACATTAGCAAGTTTTGTTAGGGCACTTAAGTTTGAAGGGTCTTTATCTACAATTCGTTCATAAAACTTTTCAACTTCACTAAATCTACCTAAATCAAAAAGAGCCGCTTCAATTTTAGAGTAAATCATTTTTCCATTTTCAGGATTAAGCAAAGCATATTTTTCCCAATTATCTATAGCTTTTACCAAATCTCTTTTAACCAAATAAATATCTCCTAAACATAAATATGTTTTTTCATAATTTGGATCTGTTTTGGCTGCAATATCAAAAGTTTTTATAGCTTCATCTACTTTTCCTTTTTCATGTTTATCCATCCCTTTAAGAACAAGAAAACGTGCAATTTGAGTAGGATCTTGAAGTTGTTTAACTTTTTGAATAATTTTAGATATTTGAGTAGCTTTATCCCAATCTTTCTGTTTCTCAAATAAAGCCAGGAGGAATTCATTAGCCCAGAGGTTTTTTTTATCCAATTTCAAAAGCAATTCAACTTCACGTCGTGCTTTAGCTAATTGTGAAATCTGGTTATAATCTAGAGCTAAAGATCTATGAATATGTATTTTTACATCGTTCTTAAGATTTGGTCTAACCGTTAGAGACTGGTGAATCTTAATAGCAGCTAACGCATTTCCTTCCTCACGAAGAATATCTCCCATTTGTAAATATGCATCTACATGATTAGTATCTTGTTTAACTACGTCTCTAAGGTGTTTTAACGCAGTTCTTTTATCACCTCGTACCATCGCATTTAAAGCATCAGTATAAATAGATTCAGTTTTTGCTTGCTGTTTTGGTTGAATATAAAAAAAAGTTAATCCACCTATTATTACTAAAATTAAAATTATTATTAAAGGCCAAGTCAAAATTATAGTTCTCCATCATCCTCGTCATTAATACTTTCATCAATAGCAACATTACGAAGATCATTTAATTCATCAGATAGTGTTTTATTTTTAGTCTTTAATCCTCTTAGAGCAGCTTTACTAGATAAAATGTTAGTAACTGCTACTGCATAACCAATAATCATTCCAACGGATATAGCTCCAAGCATTACAACAGCAACCTGAATATCTGGATATACTTTAAAAACTAAATCTACAGTTACAAGGTCAGTATTACGCATTAAAAAGAAAAGAACTAAAAGGACTAAAACCAACCCTCCAAAAATTTTTATAAGTTTCATCAAGCTGCCTCCATTTTTTTTGTATTAATATTTTCTCCATGTAAAGTGATACCCTTAGCATTAGTAATTTTTACAGAAACTAGGTCTCCTATTTGAGAATTGTTTTTTTCAAAAATAACCCATCTATTTGAGTCTGTCCGACCAGCCCAATGATTTGTTGACCTTTTACTTTCTTTTTCAACAAGAATCATTTCTATAGAGCCTACTCTTTTTTTATTTTGACTAAGCGTATGTTTTTTTTGCATCTCAATTACCATTTCAAGACGACTTTGTTTCTCATCTTCAGCAACCAGGTCTTCAAATTCTGATGCTTTTGTACCAGGCCTTGAAGAATATTTAAATGTATAAGCTGAATCAAAGTGAACTTTTTCCATAACATCTAATGTATCATTAAATTCAATTTTACTTTCGCCAGGGAAACCAACGATTATATCAGTTGATAAACCTACATTTGGCAATGTTTCTCTAATTTGTTTTACTAAAGAAATGAATTCTAACTTTTTATATGTTCTATTCATACGTTTTAAAATACGATCATTTCCAGCTTGTAATGGTAAATGAACATAATTACATATTTTTTGGTGTTTTCTCATTACATTTAGTACTTCTTGAGTCATGTCTTGTGGATGTGGTGAAGTATATCTAATACGTTTAAGCCCATTAATTTGAGCAACTTCATCTAATAATTCATGGAATTTTTGCCCTTGATGATTATATGAGTTAACATTTTGACCAAGTAGAGTTATTTCATGAAACCCATCTGATACTGCTTGAACAGCCTCTGAAACTATGCTATCAATACTTCTTGATCTTTCACGGCCTCGAGTAAATGGAACAATGCAAAAAGTGCAAAATTTATCGCAACCACGCATTATAGATATCCAAGCATTTATTCCTTCATTTCGACTAGGGAATAGATTATCATAAACTTCATATCTTGATAATTTGGTATCAACAATATGGTCTATTTTATTAGAACGATTATTAATCATCTCGGGTAACTTACGGTACGAATCGGGTCCAAGAATTATATCAACAAAAGGTTTAGATTCAAGGATATCCTCTTTTAAATTTTGTGCCATGCAGCCTAATATACCTATTATAGTTTCAGGTTTTTTTTGTTTTAATTGATTATAAAAACCTAGTCGAGAATGCACTTTGTCTTCTGCATGTTCACGAATTGCGCAAGTATTAACAAAAATAATGTCTGCAGCATGGATATCACTTGTTTTATTGTAACCTTCAGAAGAAAGTAAGCCAGAAATCAATTCTGAGTCAGCAACATTCATTTGACAACCATATGTTTCGATGAAGTAAGATTTATTCATTAGCTTAATATATGAATTACTAATAGAGTTGCAGAAGAAAAAAAGATTACTTTAAGTAGCCAGAAAAAAAGTAATCTAGAGGGTTATGAGGAGCTCCATATTGATGAACTTCATAGTGGAGATGAGGACCTGCAGACCTTCCTGAATTTCCAGAAAGAGCAATTAAATCACCTCTTTTAACTGAAGATCCGTGCTTAACTTTAATCTTTGATAAATGTGCATAAATAGTTCTAAAACCATTTCCATGATCAATTTTAACAACTTTACCATAACCTCCTTGATTACTGGCATATTTTACTTTTCCATCAGCTGGAGAATAAACTTTAGTACCGGTATTAACCGCAAAGTCTTGGCCATAGTGGAAACGAACTTTATCCGTGAAAGGATCATCTCTGTAACCATATCCTGAGCCTAAATAACCTTCTTTAACAGGTCGAATAGAAGGAATAATTTTTAAATTTTCACTATACTTGACTACTTTATCTGCTAGTGTGTTATAACTACTTAATTCTAGTTTCACTTTACGACTAAGAGCATCAATGTTTAATTCAATATCAGATATCTTAGTAGTTAAGTCATTTGATATTTCATTAAAACTTATTTTTTTTAATTCTGTACCTCCTATACCTAACTCTCTTATCTCATTGTCAATTTGAGGTAAACCTGTATAAGTACGAATAGCATTATCTTTTTTTTCAATAACTTCTACCTCAGAAGAAACATCTTCTAATTGTGTTTGCAAATCAACTAATGTATCAGTTAAGTACTCATAATTTGACTTAAGATCATTAATTTTAGATTTATATAAAATACCAGTAATTATTTCAGCAGAAAAAAATAAAGTCACAGAAATTATTAAAATTGCTAATCCTGAAAAAATAAGAAGTTTTTGTTGAGAAAAATGAAAGTGACTAGCACCAGAATCTTTCTCTGAAACAATAATATAATTATGATATTTATTTTTATTTCTATGACCAAACATACTAAAACCTAATTATTCTGATTCTTCCTTAATATTTTTTTCATCGTTCTCAACAACATCCTTTATTTCAGTTATGCTATCTTCAGGTATATTATATTTATCTTTAATAGTATCAATTTCAATTAATTTTATCTTAATAGATTCTCCAATATGGTCAATTTTTTGAATATGAGCAAAAAAATCATTATTACCTGTGAAATTTGCCATATTATCATCTTTAGCTTGGTTATAGACTAATTTTCCTAAAACTTCTTTTTCATGGCGTAAATCACGTTGTAATTGATGAACTTCTATTTTGATTTTACTGACCTTTGTTAGTTCTTCTGTTTTTGCAACAGCCACTTTACTTACTTCTTCAGCTTTTTCAATGGCAGCATTGCTCCAATCTTTCATATTGTGTTTTAGATCATCCCATAGTTTTGTCATCATTTCCTCTTATTATTCAATTTCTATATTTAAACAATGCTAGAATTTGAGTGATTAATTCTTTTTCAACAACATATTTGCAATATAAAAAATTCCAGACCCTATTATCAAAGCATTGAGCTCAAGCATGACGTTATTATCTCGAATACCCCAAATAAGGCCAGAGATTAAAATGACCATTGACACAATTTGAATGCTTCTAAGTAGGACGTATTTCATAATTTTTATTAATTTTTTTCCAACGCACTAAATTTTTAATATCCCATTTATATGCACTACTTAATACTGAAAGAGGATTATCAACATTTGCAATTTTATTAGCAAAAGATGCTAATTGGTAATTATTTAACCTTTCATAAAATAAACGATTAATAAAAGATACTCTTCTTTTTTTGTTTACATCACTTAATAAAGCTAAAGCTTCATTCTTTTTGCTGGCTATCGAAAGTGCCGCAGCTAAGCCTGAAATCATTGACATACGCATTCCAAAGCCAAATAAATAATCTTGATAACCTCCCGACTCCCCAATTAAATATGGTAATTTAAAGTTTCCAAATGGTAGAGAAAAGCTTCCACGACTCCCAAATTCTTTACCATCGACTATATCTATCCCAATAGATTGAAAATATTTTAAACAATTTTGAATATTATCTATATTTTTTCTTTTATTTTTTTTAAAAGCTGAAGCTAATGTCCCATGACCATTTATAATAATTAGATATGCATACCCTTTTAGAGCAAATTGATGTCCTAAAAGAAGATGAACTTGATCATTTAAACTACTTTTAAAATTAATACCACGTATGTACGCAGCAGCTTTTTTAGTACCTGTAGCAATAATTGAAGAATCTTCGGGTGCCTTTGTACCTAATTCAAATTGAATGTTCATATCTTTGCATTGATCAAATAATTGATTATCAAAATCTTGATTGTTTCTTCCTCTTTTTACCATATAAAAGAAAGGTTTTTTAGAAGAAATATTTAGAGGAGAAAAAGTTTTAGTATGAACAGTAAATTTTGAGATTGGAAAAGTGGTAATCTTATTAAAATCAAATCCAACTTGATTAAAAAATGAATTCATTGAGGTTGAAAAGATCCAATTTTCTAACCCTTCATAATCACCATGACGATTTTCTCCTACAGCAGAACACTTTTCAAAAACAATAGGATTATAACCTAATTTCTTTAAACTAATTGCAGCACTAAGTCCAGCAACACCACCACCTGCAATTTTAATTGATTTGGAATTATGCAGGTAATTCATTGATTAACAGTGAAGTTGTTGAACAGAAATAATTTGAGGAAGATTCTTTAGCTCATTTAAAACTTCATCTGAGATAGCATTATCTAAACGAAGCACTGAAAAAGCTTCACCTTTTTTTAATTCACGGCTTAGAAAGTAAGCTCCAATATTTATTTTAGCTTTTCCTAATGCACAACCTACGCTTCCAATAACTCCTGGGACATCATTATTCTTCATAAATAACATTGTACCAAAGGGGTTAACTTCCATTTCATAACCAAGTATATTAACTAATCTAATCCGATTTCCATCAAAGACACTTCCACCAATTCTAGTTATGCTTGATTCTCCAGATACTCTAGAACGAATCAAATTAGTGTAAGATCCACTATCATTAGTAAAACTATGTTCGATGCTAATTCCTAATTCTATTGCTAAAGACTCTGCATTAATATAATTGACTCTGTCTGGTATCCGGTTTTTTAATAAACCTTTAAGAAATGCCAATGCTGCAGGTTTTGCTTCATCCATTGTTCCAGAACATTCTACCTGAACACGTTTTATAGATCCTTGATTAAGTTGGCCTTGAATGACTCCCATCAGTTCAGAAAGTTCAAGATTATATTTTATCTCTTTAAGCTTTGCCATATTAGATATTGGCATATTAATTGCATTCTTTAATTTATCATCAGTTATATAATCTCTAACTTGTTCACAAATTGCTATGCTTACACCTTCTTTAGCTTCTTCAGTTGAAGCTCCTAGATGTGGTGTAAGTAAAATATTATGAGCTTTTAATAATGGATTATTATTATCAAGTGGTTCAGAAGTAAAAACGTCAATGGCTGCTCCTGCGATTTTACCTTCATTTAATACTTTAGCTAAATCAAATTCATTTATTATGCCACCTCGTGCAACATTTACGATTCTAGCCTTTGACTTCATTTTTATTAATTGCTTATAATTAAATAAATCTCGTGTGGAATCATTAAGTGGAACATGAACGGTAATATAATCAGCATTTATTGTCAAATTATCTAAATCAACTATTTTAATCTCTTCTGGATTAAATTTATCTTTACTCATATATGGATCATAACCTAAAACATTCATACCAAAAGCTCTACAGCGCGTTAAAACTTCTTGTCCTATCTTACCTAACCCAACAATACCTAATGTCTTATTTCGGAGCTCTGACCCAACTAATGCATGACGGTTCCACTCACCTTTCTTTAAGCTCGAATTTCCTTCAGCAATATTTCGAGACAAACTCAAAATAATTGCTACCGTATGTTCAGCTGCTGATATTGTATTAACATCCGGTGTATTCATAACAACGACTCCATATTTCGTTGCAGCTTCTATGTCAATATTATCAACACCAACTCCAGCACGTCCAATAACTATTAGATCTTTGGCGCTTTCAATCATTTTAGCAGTTACTTTAGTACCACTTCTAATAATCCAACCACTAATATTTTTGCAGGCATCAGATTTCTCTTTATTTGATGCATTAGGTAATTCAATTAAATCAAATTTAGCATCTCTTAAAATAGCCAAACCCTTATTTGTAATTGGATCTGAAATAAGAATTTTCATAAAATAATTAAGTTTGTTGAAGTCTGATAAGGTTTAAAGCAGATCCAGCTCTAAACCAATCAATTTGTGTTTTATTGTAAGTGTGATTACATATAATTTGATGAGAAGAGCCATCTTTGTGATTTACAAGCATGGTTAACGGTTTTGATGGTGAAAAGTTTTCAAGATCAATAAAATCAAAAGTGTCATCTTCTAATATTAAATCATAGTCTTCTTTTTCTTTAAATGTTAAAGCTAACATACCCTGTTTCTTTAAGTTAGTCTCATGTATTCGTGCAAAAGACTTAACTAAAACTGCGCAAACTCCAAGGAAACGAGGCTCCATTGCTGCATGTTCTCTGGATGAGCCTTCTCCATAATTTTCATCTCCAACTACTAAACTTAGAAACTGATTAAATTTATAGTCTCTTTGCACCTCTGGAACAGGTCCATAATTACCTGATAATTGATTTTTTACTGAATTTGTTTCATCATTAAAATAATTGACTGCACCTGTTAACATATTATTAGAAATATTATCAAGATGTCCTCTCAATCTAAGCCATGGTCCAGCCATTGAAATATGATCTGTAGTGCATTTACCTTTAGCTTTAATTAGCAATTGCAATCCTAAAATATTTCTACCATTCCATTTTTTAAAAGGTTTAAGAAATTGCAATCTTTCAGAATTAGGATTAATAACAACCTCTATGCTCTTACCCTTAATTGCTGGGGCCTGATATCCTTTATCTTTAACATCAAAACCTTTATCTGGTAATTCTAAACCAATAGGCTCTTGAAACTTCACTAATTCGCCATTATTATTTAAGAGTGTATCTTTAGCTGGATTAAAAGTTAGATCTCCTGCAATTGCAATAGCAGTAACAAGTTCTGGAGAACCAACAAAAGCATGAGTATTTGGGTTCCCATCTGCTCTTTTAGCAAAGTTTCTATTGAAAGAGTGAACAATTGTATTTTCCTCTTCTTTTTCTGCACCCTCCCTAGACCATTGACCAATACAAGGACCACAAGCATTAGCAAAGACACTACCACCTAATTTATTAAATGTATCAATGAAGCCATCTCTTTTAATAGTATAACGAACCTGCTCAGAACCAGGTGTAATTGTAAATTTAGCTTTTGTTGTTAAACCGTTATCTATTGCTTGTTGTGCAATTGATGCTGATCTAGAGATATCTTCATAAGATGAATTTGTACATGATCCAATTAAACCTACTTTAACCTCCGTTGGCCAATTATTTTTCTCTGCTATTTTAGCCATCTGAGATATAGGTGTAGCACGATCAGGCGTAAATGGACCATTCAAATGAGGTTCTAATGTTGATAAATTAATTTCAATAACCTGATCAAAATATTTATCTGGATTAATATAAATCTCAGAATCTGCTTTTAAACTTTCTTTATGATTCTCAGCTAACAATGCTAGTTCTTCACGTCCAGTTGAACGTAAATAGTCTCCCATTTTTGTATCAAAAGAAAAAATAGATGTTGTTGCACCAATTTCTGCACCCATATTGCAAATTGTACCTTTACCAGTACATGATATTTTGTCAGCACCCTCACCAAAGTATTCTATAATTGCGCCAGTACCGCCCTTAACAGTAAGAATACCAGCTAATTTTAAAATAACGTCTTTAGCAGAAGTCCATCCATTCATTTCTCCAGTAAGTTTTACACCTATTAATTTTGGAAATTTTAATTCCCATGGCATACCAGCCATTACATCTACCGCATCAGCTCCACCTACACCAATAGCAACCATACCTAAACCACCAGCGTTAACAGTATGACTATCAGTTCCAATCATCATGCCACCAGGAAAAGCATAGTTTTCTAGAACAACTTGATGAATAATACCTGCACCAGGTTTCCAAAAACCAACTCCATACTTATTTGATACTGATTCTAAAAAATCATAAACTTCTGTATTTACATCTTTAGCTATTTCTAAATCTGTCTTGGCACCCAATTTAGCTTGGATTAAATGATCACAATGAGTTGTTGTTGGGACTGCCACTTTATCTTTACCTGCCATCATAAATTGAAGTAAGGCCATTTGAGCAGTCGCATCTTGCATTGCAACTCTATCAGGGTAAAAAGAGACATATGATTCACCTCTATTATAATCAATAGTCGCATCACCTTCAGAAAGATGACTATACAATATTTTTTCTGTTAATGTAAGTGGGCGTTGTAGAGTCTTTTTAGCCACAGAAATCCTATTGGGCATCCGTTCATAAAAAGCCTTAATCATATCTAAGTCAAACACAGGAGTCCTTTCGAGTTGGAAAAACAATTAACATATTTAAGTTAAATCGTTATAATAAGAGTATGAAAATACATATTTTTAACTTCTATTTCAATTTCAATACTCTTAATAAATCTAGATTATTTAAAAAAATAAAAAAGTGATTCAAATTCCATTAAAAATAGATACTAAATTTTGCACTAATGAGAAGCCTTAGAATATTACTACTGATTGGATTTATATCTCTCCAATATATTTTTAGTCAAAAAAGAATAGAAACTATTTCCTCTAACTATAAACAATTAATTCTCAAGGTAAATACTACATTAGTTTCAGATGAAGATTTAAAGCCAGTTGATATTTTAGTTGGATTGCCAAGCAAAACACTACCAAAAATTCAATTAGAATCATTAGAAGAATCTCAAGTTGAACAAATAAGAATAAAAGATCTTATCAAAACAGAATGGATAAATAGTCAAATAGTAAATGGCCTTAATACTGGTACGCTTAGAATATCACCATTGTTTACAAAAAGTTCATACTTTAAATCGATGATTATTAAAATCTCATTTGATAGCAAAATAAAAAACTTTGCTATTGCTTCAAATTTGCAAAAAACACTTTTAGCTCCAAAAATACTAAATTGGAATGTTGCTAAAAATTGGATTTTACCAATTACAAGCTCACCTAAAAAAATTCCGCAATTACCAAATGGAGAATGGATTCAATTTAGTATTTCTAAAGATGGTATATATAAAATAACTGGAAGTCAGTTATTAGATTTAATTAAGCTTAATAATAATTTAGACCCAAGGAGCATTATGCTTTTTACTAGTTCATCCTTTGGTAGAGATCGCACATATCTTTTAAGTCAAAAAATATCAAAAGATTTTTCTATTCCAGATAACTTAGTTGAACTTTCCATTAATATTGATGGAGAATCAGATGGAAACCTTGGGAATGATGATGTTATATATTTTTACGGTCAAGGATCAAGCGGGTTTAATTTTATTAATAACAATATGTCATGGCACCAAAATTTATACTTTACAGAATCCAATTATTGGTTGCTAATCCCTTCAGATAATACCTTGCGAGGAAAACGTATTCAAACAGCAAATAAAGTTGAAGAAGGTGATAAAGTTTTTGATTATGGTCTTAGCTATGTTCACTTAGAGGATGATCAAGAAAATCCTCAAAATTCAGGTTTAGGTTGGGGTAATGCTAGAATTCAACAATCGGGCTCGTTTTTACAGAAAGTAAATTTTGTCAAGCCTATATCATCTAAAAATGCAAATGGGTCTTTTGGAATGATTGGCAATGAGAGGGTACAAACTAAATATAAAAATACTGAGCATAGAGTTAGTCTCTCATTAAACGGAAAAGAATTAAGTAGTTTAGCATGGACAAATATCGGTCTTAAATCAGCAAATTTTATAATTAACTCAAATACACTTATTGATGGTGATCAAACGTTTGAAATAACCAATAATATTGAAAATCCAAACTCACTACCTCTTTTTGATTTTCTTACACTTTCTTACTTTAGAGAGCTTGAGTACAGACAGCCTTTTGATTTCATTTCACCTATTCATTCTACTAATGCTACATTTAGAATAAAAGGTACCGACTTAAAAGTTTGGAATATTACAAATATTATTAATCCAAATAACCTACCACTAGATATTAATGAAGATATCATAGCAACTCATGTAACTCTCCCTATTGAAAAATCACAAAGGTTCTATACATTTAAAACTACGGATATACTATCACCATCATCATTAGTATATAAAGGGGGAAAAGAATGGACTACTTTAAGAGATACGTCTAAAAAGGCAAATCATATTATTATTGGACCACAAACTTTTTTTTCAGCTGCTGTTCCACTAATTAATCATCGAGAAAAAACTTTATATGCTTCATTAGATAAAATTTATGAAGAATTTTCAGCTGGCAATAAAGATCCAATTGGGATTCGACATTTTTTACAGTGGACTCAAGAAAATTGGGAACAAAAACCAATGACAGTTTTCCTTCTTGGTGATGCTGATTTTGATTATCGTAATATTACAGGTAAATCAAAAATTGTAGTTCCAACAATTGAAGTTGGTACAAACTATACATATGCAACAGATGATCGCTTATCTGCTTTCAATGGAATAATTCCTGAAATGGCAACTGGACGCTTTCCAGCAAGAACTGAACAAGAAGTCTCAGACTTCATTGAAAAACTCATATCATTTGAGACAAATATGCCAACTGGCATTTGGAAACAAAGAGTAACACTAGTTGCTGATGATCCAGCAAGACCTGAAAGAGAGCCATATGAGTTATTTATTGGAAGAAGTCATACTAAAAACTCTGAAAGACTCGCAATGTCTATTCCAGATTATATGGATATAGAAAAATTATATATGGTTGATTTTCCTGAAAAAAAAGATGCTTCTACATTTGGAGTAACTAAACCTGAAGCAACACAGGCTTTATTCAATCAATTATCTCAAGGTACAGCATTTATTAATTATATTGGCCATGGAAACCCAATCCAATGGGCACAAGAAAAACTCCTTATAATTAGTGACGAAAGAAATGATTTATCTTTAATCAAAACTAATATGAAATTACCTATTTGGATAGCTGGAACATGTAATTGGGGGCAATTTGATAATATTGATAGAGAATCGTTTGCAGAAAAATTAATTAGAACTCCAATGGATGGAGCATCCGCAATTATTACCACCAACAGAGGAATTACAGTATCAAGCAACATTCAATTTTTAGAAAAGATTTTCAATGAGATATTTAGAGGTGATTCTATAACGACAAAGAATTTGGGAACTGTTATACAATCAATAAAAACTGGTGGATCAGATGGAGAGATATTTCACCTTTTTGGTGATCCTGCTATGAGATTACCAATCCCAAAAAGTTTAATTAGCGATGGAAAGGTTTCGCCAGATACATTAGAGACTTTAGAAGTTGGGACTCTTATTGCCAAAAGCCCAATAGAGTCAGGTAGTGGTATTATAGTCTTTGAAGATGGACCTAGTGAAGTTACAAGGTCATTTAACTATGCTTCAAAGGAAGAAAAAATAACTTATTTGCAAAAAGGTCCTACATTATTTAATGGTTCCTTTACTTTTACGAACTCAACTTTTTCTCCTCAGTTTAGAGTTCCTAAAGATATTACCTACTCAAAAAATCCAGCTAAAGTGCGATTCACCATAAATGATGGTCTAAATGATGAAGCAATTGGATCAGTCTCTGAAATTTATCTTTCATTAGGTTCACCAAGCAATGATGTAGAAGGACCAATTATTACATTTGAATCTGAATCAGGGCTTTTACTAAAAGATGGAGATATCCTGCCTACAAATCAAAACCTTATAATCAGAGTTTCTGATCCAATGGGTATTAATCTTACTGGCGAAAAAGGCCATGAATTATTTATTAATAATTCTCTTACAGGAGAAACAATAAATGCAATTGATCAATTTGTATATGATGATAATAGTATCAATACTGGTACTATTATTTTCAATGTATCTTCTGATTTAGATAATTTATCATTAATTATTAGTGCTTGGGATAATGCGAACAATCCAACTGAGGCTGAAATCCAGTTAGTTTTATTGAAATCAAATAAATTAGATATGCTACGTATTTTAAATTTCCCAAATCCATTTTCCGACGAAACTCAATTCACTTTCGAACTAACTAAAGATGCTAAAATTTCAATTAATATCTACACAATTTCAGGAAGAAAAGTAAAATCTATCATTGAGCGTAATCAGAAACTAGGATTTAACAGAATATCATGGAATGGGCGTGATGAATATGGTAATTTATTAGCCAATGGGGTCTATTTGTACAAAATTAAAGCTGAAATTAATAATCAAAAAATTAATCATATCGGAAGGTTGGCAATCTATAGATGAATAAAATAATTGACTCTCCATTAATTCTTGCATCTAAATCGCCAAGAAGAAAAAAGCTACTTAAGCAAATTGACCTGACTTTCAAAGTTATACCAAGTGATGTAGATGAAAATTTAGACATAAAGTTATTTCCTCCAGATTTTGTATCCCACTATGCAAAAATGAAAGCAGAGAGTGTATCAAAAACTAATAAAGGTTGTTATGTAATTGGTGCTGATACAATTGTAGTTAACAATGAGAAAATTTTAGGTAAACCAAAAAATAAAGATGAGAGTTATCAAATGCTTTCATCACTTTCTGGAAAAACTCATAAAGTCTATACAGGGGTATCAATTCAGCATTATGATTATAAGATAGATAAAACATTTCATGAGGTCACAGATGTATCATTTAATACATTAAGTGATTTAGATATTTATTATTATATTGATAGATATAAGCCTTTCGATAAAGCAGGTAGCTACGGAATACAGGATTGGTTTTCTGCTCATGTCAATAAAATTAATGGCTGTTATTATAATGTCATGGGACTGCCATTAGCTTCTTTTTACCGTCATTTCTTTGCTTTAATGAAATAATTTTAATAAAAGAGTTTTTCAGTATCAAAACATGCACGTAAATTTTTTTTAGTATGTCTAACTATTTTAAAGAATTAAAAGAACTTCGCAAAGAAGCTGGTATTGATCTTGAAGAAATTCACAATCGAACAAAAATTAGCCTTCAAGCTTTAAGGTCAATTGAAAGTGGCGAACTCGGCCAACTTCCTCATACATATGTTCGTTTATTTGTTAGAGCTTATGCAAATGAAATAGGTGCAAATGAAAATGAAGCTCTTAATGCGTTAGATAAATTAATAGATAATCCATTAGTTATTAATAAAGAAGAAAAAAAACAACCTATTGAAACAATAGAAATAAATCAAAACGCAAACAACAAATCTTCAGATCAAATTAAACAACCTTCAGTATTTGCAAAAAATATTAGAGTTGATATGCTTAAAGGGATTGCGCTTGTATGTACGCTCATATTCTCTATTTATATTATTAGACAAATCAATAAAGAAGAAGCTGCAAAATATCCAATATCTTACCCTAGTGAATTTGAAGAAGAAGGGCCAATAACTGATCAAATACTTCAAAATGATTTTGATTTATTTACAGAATCTGTTCAAATTATGGAAGAGGATTCTCCATTCACTTTAAAAATGGCTACGGTTGAAAGGGTTTGGTATAAAACTAAAATTGATAGCTTAAATTTTGTTGAAGATATATTGCCTTCTGGTGATAATCGACTTTATGAATTCTCTGACTCACTAAAAGTACTATTTAAATATTCAAAAGGATTAAACCTTTACTTGAATGGTTCTTCAATAAAATCTTTTAAATCTTCTTCTAATCCACTTCAGATAATCTTCTCTACAGTTAATAAAACTGTTACTACGCAGCAGTTCATTCCTAAGAACTAGCTCAATTCTTTAAAGTTTTTCTTTAGTTAAACTCTTCAAATCCATTATCAAGTGAGTATTTTTTTTATAATACTTATTGACATAGGTGGGGGATAATAGATACATTATGGGTAGTTGTGGGTAATTATACCTAAGAGTTTGGGCATGACAATAAATAAAAATACATTTACAGGCGAATATTCGTATTCAATAGATACTAAAGGTCGTATTAATATACCTGCCAAGTTTAGAAATGACCTTGCTAATGATAACGAAAAATCTTTTGTAATTACAAAAGGTATGGATTCTTGCGTTTATGCCTACCCTGCTATTGTTTGGCAAAGCATTGAAAATGAATTAAAAAAACTTTCATCTCTATCAAATGTAAATCGTTCATTTGTTAGGAATACTGTACGTTATGCTTCAATGGTTAAGTATGATAAGCAAGGCAGAATAGCCATTACTCCAAATTTAATAAATTACGCAAATTTAAATAAAGAAGCCTTAATCATAGGCATGGTAAATAAAATAGAGATTTGGAATCCTGATTTATTGGAAAAAGTTGACAATCTTTCTCAAAAAATTGACTCATCCCAAATTGATGAGCTTGCAAATAAAATTATCCTCTGATGATAGAATCAACATTACAGGAAAAGCATGTCAATCATATTCCTGTAATGTTGTCAGAAGTCCTTGAATATTTAAATCTTCAAAAACATGGCGTATATATAGATGGCACTATTGGTGCTGGAGGGCATGCCAAAAATATTCTTGGCTCTCCTTCCTTTTCAAGGAAAGTTATAGGACTTGATCGTGATGCGAAGGCACTAGAAATTTGCAAAAATCAATTTGGTGCTTCCGCACATCTTCTTACTACACATAGAACTTCATACCATAAATTTCCTGAAATCATGCATGAGCTTGGTATAAGCCTTGTTAATGGAATATTGCTAGATCTCGGACTTTCTTCTATGCAGCTTAATTCTAATAGTCGTGGTTTTGCTTTTGAGTCTAACGGTATTCTCGATATGCGCTTCAATAAAAGTTCTGGCCAAACTGCTTCTGATTTAATCAGAGAATCTACTGAGGAAGAGTTAGCAAACATTATATATAATTTTGGTGAAGAAAGACGTTCGAGAAAAATTGCTTATAATATTAAGACTATGAAAAAAATGACTGCAGTGGCTGATCTTAAAGAGGCTATTAGGCGGTCTACCCCTCCACATAAACGTAAAAAGTCTCTGGCGCGTGTATTCCAAGCCTTACGCATTGCTGTTAATAGTGAATTAGATAAACTGGAATTATTCCTTAATTCCTTTATTGATTACTTAACAATTAATGGTCGTGTTGTAATTATCTCATACCATTCAATCGAAGATAGAATGGTCAAACATGCTTTTCGTACTTTGAAAAATGACCAGAGACTTAATCAATTAACTAAGAAGCCTCTAATTCCATCAAAAAAAGAGCAAGAGATAAACTCTCGTTCTAGAAGTGCTAAGCTTAGAGCTGCTGAGAGGATTATTTAATAATAATGATAAAAAGAAGACGAAGGTCAAAAAAAAATACTGAATTTTTACAGACCCTACTGTTTTTTTTCACAACACTGTTATCTATTTCAGGACTAATAATCTATCTTTGGGTCTATACGGAAATAGATGAAACAATGTTGGCAATTGAAGTTCAAAATCAAGTTACAAAAGAACTAGATAATTCTTTAAAAGAACTAAAAATGGAAGTCACTACTTTATCTCGCAGCGATAGAATATCTAGCGTTGCACGTAAAGAATTAAATATGGTCCCAGCTGAACCTGAGACGCTAATGATTTTTATTAATGAAAACCAATTGAATACAACAAATTGACAAAAACATATTTAAAATTTCGATCTCGGGTTACTGTTTTATCTTGCTTATTGATTTTTGCTTGGGCTGGATTAACTGCAAGACTTTTTCAGATAATGATTATTGATAGTGATGAATATCGCAAGAAAGGGTTTAGTCAGAGTCAAAAAAATGAAAAGCTAATGGCTATTCGTGGAAATATTTATGATCGACATAACAAACTTCTTACTAACAATATTATTCACTATTCAATTGGCGCTCATCCTTCAAAAGTAAAGGATAAAATTAAGTTTGCACAAACAATTGCAAACGCTACGCAGAGAGATCCTGATTATTACATTGATAAGCTAAATAATAAATCTGATTTTGTTTATCTTGATAGAAATTTGAGACTTTCTAAAGTAGAAAATATTTTAAATAAAAAAATACCTGGCTTAGTTATCGAAAGAAAGTCAAGAAGGTCCTACCCTCATAGCAATTTAGCTGCGCAAATCATTGGATTCACTGATGTTGATGACAAAGGGCTGATTGGAATTGAGAAAGAATACGAGAAACAACTTTCTGGAGAACCTGGATGGGTAGTTAAACAGGTGAACGGCAAAGGTCGCTCACAGTATAAAACAAGCTTTCCAATGAAGGATCCAATTGATGGAGCTAATATTCAGCTTACAATTGATTTAGAATATCAAAGTATTCTTCAAGAAGAATTGAATCGTAGAATGAAGGAGTCAAATGCAAAAGGCGCTATGGGAATACTTATGAACCCACAAACAGGTGCAGTTCTAGCAATGGCTTCTCTTCCAAACTATGACCCAAATAACCCCATGTCTTCTCCTATTGAAAATCAAAAAAATAGAATTGTAACTGACCAGTTTGAACCAGGTTCAACATATAAAGTTGTTGCTGCAACAGCTGCAGTAGCAACAAATACAGTTTCTTTATATGATGAGTTTTTTTGTGAAGATGGTCAATTTACAGTTGCTGGTAAAACAATTTCAGATCATGAAAAGTTTGGACTTTTAACTTTTCCACAAATAATAGCAAACTCAAGTAATGTTGGTACAATTAAAATTGCTCAAAAATTAGGTCAAAATCCACTTTATAAATTTTCAAGAGATTTTGGATTTGGAACAATAACAGGTATTCGTTTTCCTGGTGAAACTCAAGGAATTTTAAGGAAAACTGATGGATGGAGTGAAATATCATTAGCTGAAATATCTATAGGCTACGAAGTTGCAGTGACAGCACTTCAGATGGCATCTGCTTACTCAGCTATAGCAAATGGAGGTTTTTTACTTAAACCAAGATTAGTAAATCAGATTATTTCTCAAAAGGGAAAAGTGATTTTTAAAGAAAAACCTGAAGTAATAAGAAAAGTTGCAGAACCTACAACAATGAATACAGTTAAAGAAATGCTTGTTCAAGTTGTTAGAAAAGGTACCGGTTCAAAAGCAAAAATTAATGGCTGGAGTGTGGCAGGAAAAACTGGTACAGCTCACAAAGTAGTTGATGGGGCCTATGTTGATAAATACATCTCAAGCTTCGCAGGTTTTTTCCCGGCCAACAATCCTCAAATTGTAGGTATTGTAATATTAGATGAGCCAAAATATGGGCTTCACTGGGGTGGGTATGGTGCAGCTCCTATTTTTCGTCGAATTATGCAGCGAATAATAAATATGGATGATTCTATTCAATACTATAAACCTGCAATTGAAAAGAATGAACCTATTCTTGTTGATCATCCAAATGAAAAAATAAATGAGTTGATGGTCCCACTGAGCACTGTTTCTAACTACCCTGCTTATCAAGATGGTTATACAATTGTACCAGATGTACGTGGAATGAGTATTCGAAAAGCAAAGCAAATACTAATAGCTGCAAATATGCGTGCAAATTTCACTGGATCAGGCCACGTTTTATGGCAAAGCCCAAAACCAGGAACAAAAATGCTACCAGGGTCTTTATGTGTTATGGAATTGAATTGAAATGAAATTAAAGGAATTAGTCAAAGATATCGTACAAGACAATAGTCTTATACCTAATATAGAAATAAATAATATTTGCACGCATTCTAACCTTGCTCATAATGGGAGTTTATTTTTAGCAATTTACGGAAAAACTTTTGATGGTCATGACTTCATAGAAGATGCAATTACAAATGGTGCTTCTGCAGTGATATCTAATGGTAGGAATATGGGTGAGTTACCTATACCCAACATTAAAGTAGCAAACCCAAGACTAGCTGCAAGCAAAGTAGCAGCCGAATACTATGGACATCCATCTAAAGAGCTTAAAGTAATTGGAATAACAGGGACAAATGGTAAAACGACTACTGCATCAATAGTGAATAATATTTTAAAGGCCAATGGGTTAAAATGCGCACAATTAGGCACTCTTGGAGTCTTGGCAGATGGTTTTATTTCAGAAAAGACGCTTACAACGCTCGAACCGATTAAACTTCATAAAATATTTAGAGATTTTGTGTCAAAAGGGTTTAGTCACATAGTGATGGAAGTGTCCTCACATGCACTAGATCAAATGCGAGTAGCAGATATTGAATTTGATGTAGCTTCTTTTACCAATCTTTCACCTGAGCATTTAGACTACCATAATACAATCGAAGACTATTTTCATGCTAAGGCAAAACTATTTCATGGATTATCTATTACAAGTACGTCAATTATCAATTTTGATGATAAAATGGGTAAAGTGATTGCAAAAAAATCTAAAGCACCTGTTATCAGTGTTTCTAAAAAAGGAAAATCAGATATTTATTTTTCTGATTTAAACCATAATCTTAATGGAATAAATGGAACAATATTAGCTGGAGATAAAGTTATTGAAGTCGATTCCAATTTGATAGGTGAATTCAATGTTGAAAATATACTTTGTGCAGTTGGGATCACTAATTCATTGGGGATAAAAGAAAGTGTTATTAGTTCTGGAATAAAAAATAGCAGCATTATACCAGGAAGAATGGAGCTTTTTTATAAAAAAAATGGTGGAATAATAATAGTTGACTATGCACACACGCCAGATGCCTATGAAAAAATATTAAAAACTATTTCAGAGATGAAGACAAATCACGGAATTTTACATGTTTTGTTTGGTTGTGGAGGAGACCGTGACTCTTTAAAAAGGCCCAAAATGGGTAAAATTGTAGAAAAATATGCAGATAAACTCTGGATTGTTCCTGACAATCCTCGTTCAGAATCAATAGGGTCAATAAATAGTGAAATAATAAGTGGATTATCTTTAAAAAAACATAAAGAATTCACAGATAGAGGATCGGCTCTAACAAAAGCAATAAAAACAATAGGTGCAAAAGATATTCTTTTAATTTTAGGCAAAGGTAGAGAGCTATACCAAGAAATATCTGGAGAAAAGATAAAATATTCTGATATTGAAATTATAGAAGAAATTATAAATGCGGATTAATCTACCTAATCCAACTCAATTTTCAAGAGTTTTTAAATCTGCTTTAGGAAAATCTTTGGATTTAGAAGTTCTAGGAATTACAACAGATAGTAGAGAAGTACAAAAAGGTGATTTATATATTGCTATTACTGGTGAGCGCGTTGATGGGCATTCATTCTTACAAGAAGTTTTTGATAAAGGCGCAAATGCCGCTTTAGTTAGTAAATCGTTAGAAAATATATATGGGAATCAAATATTAGTTAAAAATACAGTGGATGCAATTGGAAAAGTTTCAATTCTTTGGCGCAATCAGTTTGATTTTCCCATTATAGGAATAACAGGGTCAAATGGTAAAACATCTACTAAAGAACTATTAAAACATATTCTTTCAGCAAAATTTGATATCCACGCAACAGAAGGAAATTATAATACATCTATAAGCCTTCCTCTCACTCTTTTGCAACTGACTTCGTTTCATGGTGCTTCCATTCTAGAAATGGGTGCTAGCCAACCTGGCGATATAAAAGAATTATGCAAAATTGCTAATCCAACTCATGGATTAATTACAAATATTTCTCCAGCACATCTTGAAGGTTTTAAAACTATTGAAAACGTTGCTAAGACAAAGGGTGCTTTATTTGAAAGTTTATCAAAAGGAGTTGCATTTGTAAATGTTGCAGATAATCAAGTCGCAAAACTTAAAATATTTGGCGATAAAGTAACATTTGGACTAACTCCTGACTGCGACTATCCAACTGATCTTCACCATGAAAAAGACGGTACTATTACTTTGACGATTAACGCACAAGAAGTACCAACTAATTCAACAAATTTATCTTTTGCTAAAAATATTATTGCATGTGCTGCTATAGCTCAAGAATTAGGACTTGAGTGGGATGCTATAATTGATCGAATTAAGACTTTTATTTCACCAAAAGGAAGATGTGAAATTAAAAATAATGGCGAACTAATTATTATTGATGACACTTACAATGCCAATCTTGAGTCTACCATAGCAGCAATCAATTATCTTAAAGCTTTTAGTGGCGATGGAAAACGTATTTTTGTTTTTGGTGATATGCTTGAATTGGGTGAATCATCTATAACTCAACATCAAGCTATTGGGGAAAAATGTAATGATTCAAGAATAGATGCTGTCCTTACAATTGGTACAGAAACCATAGCTACAGATGGAGCATTATTAGATATAGACTTTCACAGGCATTTTAACAAAAAAGATGATTTACTTAAATCTTTAAATGAAATTGTTAAAGATGGAGACAAGGTTCTAGTTAAAGGTTCTCGTGGAATGAGAATGGAAACAATTGTAGAAGGAATGTTGATCTAATAATGTTATATCATTTACTTTATCCTCTAAAAGATTTTTTTTCTCCGTTAAATATTTTTCAATATATCACTTTTCGCAGTTCAATAGCTGCAATAATGGCACTCCTTATTAGCTTCTTATTAGGCCCAGTAATTATTCGGAAACTAAAAGAGCTTCAAATTGGTGAAGAAATACGTGATTTTGGCCCAGAGAGTCATTTAAAGAAAAAAGGCACACCTACTATGGGTGGCTTAATTATTCTTTCAGCAATAATCTTACCTACTTTCCTTTTGGCTGACTTAAATAACCCATTTATTGAAATTTTATTAATTTCTACAATATGGATGGGATTAATAGGTTTTATTGATGATTATCTAAAATCAGTTAAAAAAATTAAAAAAGGCTTAATAGCTAGGTATAAGCTTAGTGGACAAATTCTTCTAGGAATGATAATTACTTTTTGGATTTATAATACACCAGCTTGGGATGAAATTAGAACCGTTACTTCCATCCCTTTTTTAAAAGATACTGTTTTTGATTTTGGCTTGTTTTATCCTTTGATGATTTTACTTGTTGTCGCTGGTACATCAAATGCTGTAAATCTAACTGATGGCCTTGATGGTCTTGCAACTGGGTTATTAGCAATATCATTCTCTGTTTTTGCTGTTATTGCATATATTAGTGGACGTGTTGATTTTTCTGATTATTTAAATATTATTTATTTACCAGGTGCTGGAGAACTGACAATTTTTTCTGCTGCTTGCGTTGGCGCTTGTTTAGGTTATTTATGGTTTAATGCTGCACCTGCGGAGGTTTTTATGGGTGATATAGGCTCACTGTCTACTGGTGCTGCTCTAGGCACCTTAGCGATACTACTTAAAAAAGAGTTTCTCCTAATAATAATTGGTGGAGTTTTTGTTGCAGAAGCAATATCTGTCATTCTTCAAGTTGGTTATTTTCGTTATACAAAGAAAAAATATGGGGAGCCAAAAAAACTCTTTTTAATGGCGCCCTTTCACCATCATTTTGAGCTAAAAGGATGGCCTGAATCTCAAGTAGTTATTCGATTTTGGATTATAGGTCTTCTTCTTGCATTACTTACGATTGCAACATTTAAAATTCGCTGATGAAAATAGAGAACAACAAAAATGTTGATATCAAAGGCAAAAATATTGTTATCATTGGAATTGGTCGAAGTGGTGCAGGCGCAGGAAAGCTTGCAAAATTTTTAGGTGCAAACGTATTGATTAGCGAACAAAAATCAAGCTCAAAAAATATTAGATTAAGTAAGAAATTGCAATCTTTTGGAATAAAAACAGAATTAGGTGGTCATAGTGAAAAGATTTTCAATGCAGATTTATGGATAATATCTCCAGGTGTTCCAGAAAATATATCTATAGTCAAAACAGCTTATAAAAAGAAAATTGAAATTATAAGTGAAATTGAATTTGCAAGTTGGTACGCAAATGCTCAGATTATTGCTATTACTGGTTCTAATGGGAAGACAACAACAGTAAATCTATTATTCAAAATGTGCGACGTTAAAGAATTAGCTCCCATTCTTGGAGGAAATATTGGAACAGCTTTTTCTGATCTTGTCTTAAACGATTTACAAAATAATACTGAAAATCGAGTCTATATTTTAGAGATATCTAGTTTTCAAATGGAGCGGATTAAGTATTTTAAACCTCGTATATCAATTTTTCTTAATATTACTGAAGACCACCTTGATAGATATAAAGGTATGGAAGATTATATTAATGCAAAGTTAAATATGATTCAAAATCAAGATAAAAATGATCATATTGTTTTTAATCTTGATGATGAAATATTAAATAAAAAATTTAACGATACTCTTCCTAAAAAACATGGCTTTAGTCTATTTGAAAATCCAAAAAATATGTTTTCAGCAGATTCTACTAAAATTTATGATGAAGCTTATAACAAACTTATAGATTTAAAAAATATTCGACTACCAGGAAAACATAATTTATCAAATATATTAGCCGCTGCTACTGCAGCAAAAATTTTAGGTATACCCAATTCAAAAATAAGTGATACTATAACATCTTTTACAGGGGTTGAACATAGAATAGAAAAAGTGTTAAATATTAATGGAGTGACTTATTATAATGATTCAAAGGCTACTAATGTTGAAGCAGTGCAAGTTGCATTAGATAGCTTTGTTAATCCTATTAATCTTATTCTTGGTGGAAAAGATAAAGGAGGAAAGTTTACATCACTCCTTCCACATTTTAAAAATAAAGTAAAAGAAATTATCGTTTATGGAGAAGCGGCAAGTCTCATCAAATCAGCACTTGGGGATGCGGTTAAATTGAAAATAGTATTCAGTTTAAAGGATGCTGTAGAAACTTGTCATACTCGTTCAAAGCCGGGAGATATAGTATTATTATCTCCTGGCTGTGCAAGCTTTGATCAGTTTAATAATTTTGAAGAGCGTGGAGACGTTTTTAAGTCCATTGTAAAAGAAATAGCAAAATCATGAAACATATTGATATTATTACAAAAAAATATGACCAATTATTACTTATTCTAATTATAATACTATGTGTAATGGGAACTGTGATGCTTTATAGTGCAAGTTCATCAATATCACTTAATGAAACTGGTGGATTAACTGATACATTATTTATTCGCTCTCACTTAAAACGGTTATTGTTAGGTATTCTAATAATGTTTTTATTTATCATTATTGATTATCGAAAATTCAAGTCAATAGCACCTTATTTGATGATTTTTTCTATTATATTATTATTAGCTACAAAAATTATGTATTTAGTTAAAGGAATTAATTTTCCTGCACGATGGTTAGATCTAGGCCTATTTACAGTTCAAACATCTGATATTGCTCGTTTTTCATTAATATTATACATTGCTTACTATATTGATAAAAAAAGAGAATCTTTAAAAGATTTTTACAATGGCTTTTTACCACCTGTTTTATTAATGGCTGGTATTTTATTTACTATTGTTATTCAGCCTGATTTTAGTACTGCAGCAGTTATAGGATTAATAGGTTTTTCAATGCTATTCATTGGAGGTGCAAAGCTTTCTCATATTATTACAACTGGAGTTATATCAATTGTAATTATGATCCCAGTTATGTTAATGCGTTCATACAGAATGAAGAGAGTTATCTATTGGCTAGGCTCTATTTTTGGAATTAATAGCGGTAGTGAACAAGAAGTTATTGGTTACCAAGCTCAGCAATCACTAATAAGTTTAGGAAATGGTGGTTTCTGGGGTCTAGGACTTGGTAATAGTTTAGAGAAAAACCTATTTCTTCCAACTCCTCATACTGATTTTATATTTGCAATTATTGGAGAAGAGCTAGGTTTTATAGGTGCGATTTTTGTGATATCTCTTTTTCTTTTTATTTTTCAAAGGGGAATAAAAATTGCAAAAGAAACGACCGATCCATTTGGTGTAATGCTAGCAGTAGGTATTTCATTTAGTATTATTATTTATTCATTTATAAATGTAGCAGTAGTAACTGGAATTTTTCCTGTTACAGGCTTACCAATGCCATTAGTAAGCCATGGGGGAAGTAGTTTGATTATGAATCTAGCTTGTTTGGGAATGTTGCTCAATATTAGTCAAGCAAAACGAAGTGTTAGTCATGCTACTAGCTGGAAGCCACAATTAAATGTCTAGCTCTCTGAATATAGTTATTTCAGGTGGGGGAACTGGAGGACATTTATTCCCTGCTCTTGCTATAGGTGATGAACTTCAAAGTCAAAATCCTAATATATTGATTCATTATATTGGTTCAAAATTTGGAATTGAGAAAGATGTTTTACCTATCAAAAATGTTCAACATTCACTACTACCCATAAGAGGATTACAAAGAAGTCTTGACTTCAATAGTTTGGGGAAGAACATTCTTCTTCCTGGTAGAATTATCTCATCATTATCTAAAATTAAACAAATTTTCAATGAAATTAAACCTCGGTTAGTAATTGGAACTGGTGGTTATGCTTCAGCATTGCCATTACGTGAAGGAATCAATAGAAAAATCCCTACTTTAATTCAAGAGCAAAATTCTTTTCCAGGTATAACAACAAGATGGTTTGCGAATAATGTTAATAAAGTTTGTATTGCATTTGAAGAAGCTCAATCAATGATTAAAAAGCAATGTATTATAACAGGTAATCCAATCAGAAGTGAAATAAATACTGGAATTCAAGAATTTGGACTTAAAGAGTATGGATTTGATAAAAATAAAAAAACTGTTCTATTATTTGGTGGAAGTCAAGGTTCTCTAGCTTTAAATCAAATGATGGATAAAATGGTTACTAATTTATCTATATCTTCAACGCAAATTATATGGCAAACTGGGAAAAATTTTTTTAATAATTATAGTCACCATGAAAATAAAACTGTTCGAGTTATACCATTTATTAACAATATGGCAAATGCTTATGCTGCTTCTGATTTAGTTATAAGTCGTGCAGGAGCAATTACTTGTTCAGAATTGACAGTTTGTGGAAAACCGTCAATTTTAATCCCCTTCCCTGCTGCAGCAGGAAACCACCAAGAAAAAAATGCTAGAGCATTAGCGGACAATGGAGCTTCAATAATAATTGATGAAAATAAAACAATGCCTACTGAATTAGCATCTATTATTCAAAATTTATTAGATAACAAAGTAAAACTAAAGAGTATGGCAAATTCTAGTAAAAAATTAAGTAAACCTGATGCTACGGCAATTATAGTTCAACAAGCCATGAGATTATTAAATTAATGTTTAGAAAAGTAAATAAAGTTCATTTTGTTGGTATTGGTGGAATAGGTATGAGTGGTATAGCAGAATTACTATTAAATCTTGGATTCAACGTTAGCGGTTCAGATTTAAATGATTCTGAAATTATTCAAAAGCTTAAATCTAAAGGGGCCCAGGTATTTAACGAACATAGTATAGATAATATAAATAATTCTGAAGTTGTTGTTTATTCTAGTGCAGTACCTAATGATAATATTGAATTAATGGCGGCAGTTGAAAAAAATATACCTATTATTAAAAGAGCTGAAATGTTGGGAGAATTAGTAGCTTTAAAACAAACCAGCATTGCAATAAGTGGAACACATGGTAAAACATCGACTTCTTCAATGATTGGATCTTTATTATCAGCTGGAAAACTAGATCCAACTTTGATTGTAGGTGGATTAGTACAAAATTTAGACACTAATTCAAAATTAGGTAGTGGTGATCTAATCGTAGTTGAAGCTGATGAATATGATAAGAGCTTCTTACAAATAAAACCAACAATTGCAATTATAACTAATATCGAAAAAGAACATATGGATTGTTATAATGATTTAGATGATCTTCTATCTTCGTTTGCTCAATTTGCTAACTCTGTTCCTTTTTATGGTGCTCTTATAGCTTGTATTGATTCACCAGAGGTTCAAAATATTTTGCCATTAGTTAAGAGACCTATCATTACTTACGGCTTATCAGCTCAAGCTGAAATAAGCGCAAAAAACATTAATTTTAATCAAGAACAAACAAATTTTTCGCTCTACAGAAATAATAAAAAATTGAGTGAAATTTCATTAAATGTTCCTGGTAAACACAACGTGCTTAATTCTTTAGCTGCAATAGCTATTGGATTTGAGATGGGGTTAAGTATCGAACATATTATTAAAGGCTTAAAAAGTTATGGTGGGGTTCGTCGTCGATTTGAAATTAAAGGAATTGCAAATAATATAATGGTAGTTGATGACTATGCACATCACCCAACAGAAGTTACCGCTACTTTACAAGCAGCAAGAGAAGGCTGGGATCGAAGAATTATTGCAGTTTTTCAACCTCATCTTTTTTCAAGAACAAAAGATTTTCACAAAGAATTTGCAGCAGCTTTCATGGAAAGTGATATACTGATAATAACAGATATTTATCCTGCGAGAGAAGTCCCTATAAAAGGAGTTGATGGAAAATTAGTTTATAATTCTGTGAAATCTATTGGTCACAAAAATGTTCATTATGTACCTAAACTAGAAGATTTAAAACAACATTTAGATAATTTAGTTAAAACTAATGATATGGTAATAACTATTGGTGCGGGTACAATCTGGCGTTATGGCCAAAAGTACATTGATCATTTAATAAAAATAGAGAAGAAAAATTGAATTCTATTGAAACATTACAAACCATAACAAAAGGTACTTTTTTAAAAGAAGAGAAAATGATGAACCATACATCATATGGAATAGGCGGCCCAACGCAAGCGTATATTGTTCCAAAAGATAAAAATGATCTTGCACAAATATTGAAATTTGCAAATCAGAATAAAATAAAAACTTATTTTGTTGGCTCTGGTTCCAATTTATTAGTGTCAGATAAAGGGATTGATGGAATAGTGATTACTTTAGGTAAAGCAATCAATGAATTTAGAATCAATGGTGATCAGGTATATGCTGAATCAGGTGTTATGTTAGGTAAAATAGTAAAAGAATGTATAAAAAATAATTTATCTGGTTTAGAGAGCTTAATTGGTGTACCAGGAACACTAGGTGGCGCATTAATTATGAATGCAGGAGCTTTTGGCGGTGAAATTTCAAATTATTTAGAACAAGTCACAGTTATGAGTATGGATGGAATCATAAAAAAATATAAGGCAGGAGAAATAGAATTCAGTTATAGAGACTCTACATTTTCCTCTGAAGAAATAGTTATAAGTGCAATATTTAAGTTAATTAAAAGTGATGCTAAAACTGTTAAAGAAAAAAAAATATTAGCAAGCGGAAATAGAAAAGCTAGCCAACCTTTAAAGTTTCGTTCAGCTGGAAGTGTCTTTAAAAATCCAGCGGAAGGTGCCGCTGGGTATTTTATTGACAAAGCAGGTTTAAAAGGTACTAAAGTGGGTGATGCTGAAATATCTAGTCACCATGCTAATTTTTTTGTTAATCATGGAGAAGCTAAAGCATCTGATATTGTCAAATTAATTCGTCTCACCAAAGAAACTGTGAACAAAAAATTTGGAGTGATGCTTGAGCTAGAAGTAAAGACATTGGGTTTTAATTCAGGAACATTTGACGTATGAACAAAAATAAGAAAAAAACTTTATCATTAAGAAATATTATTGGAATTGGACTTTCAGTATTATTTATAATAACATTGATAAGTGCAAGTAAATGGGCTAATTATCGTAATTCATTTTACTTATCAAAAATAAATATTTCAGGTTATAAAATATTAGATAGAGAGGACTATGAAAACATTTTATCAGATTTTAAAGTCCAATCAATTAACAATTATAAACTTCGTGAAATTTCAAATAAAATTGAAAAGAATCCATTTGTAAAAGCTGTACAAGTAAGTCGACAATTCCCTAATGTGATAAATGTAAATATTGTTGAACGTAAACCTTTAGCAATAATAAATCTTGACGAACAACTTATGATTGACAGTGATGCTTATATATTGCCTAATCATCATTTTATTGATAGTGCATTAATACCAGTTTTATCAGGGTTTAATCCTGAAAAAGACCTTTACCCATATGGGAAAGAAACTTTTTCAGTTAAAGTAAAAGAAGCTATTTCTATTCTAAATCAATTATCTACTTCATTTAATACTCTTTATAATAATATTTCAGAAATAACACTCAATAACAATGATGATTATGTCATAATACTTTCTGATAGACCAACAAGAGTAATTCTTGGGAAAAATAATATAATAACTAAATTAAATATTTTAAAAAGTTTTGATGAATCTTTAGGACAACGCCAGTTAACTGATTTTAGGTTACTGGATATGCGGTATAATAAGCAACTGGTAGCTAAGGAGTGGTCATGATTCGGTCTAAGAACCAAGATAAATATATACAAACAGGATTAGATGTTGGTTCTAATAAAATCTGCTGCGCAATAACTGAAATCGATCCCAATACAAATACTGTTAAATTGCTTGGTATTGGAACCTCTCCTGCTACTGGAATAAAAAAAGGCTCTATTACTCATAGAGATCAATTAATAGATGAAATGGACAATGCACTTCAAGAAGCTCAAGTAATGGCAAATTTAACCGTCCAGAGTTTATCCTTGGGTATCTCAGGTGATCATATTCGAGGTATTAATACACAAGGTGCAATTGCAATTGGAGGAAATAACAACTCTAGTGTTTCTGCTCAAAAAGAAATAACCGATTCTGATGTTAGAAATGTACTTGATCTAGCTAAAGCAATATCTTTACCTATAGACAGAGATATTCTCCATGTTCTTCCACAAGAGTTTGTAATTGATACCATGGATTCTATAAAAGATCCAGTGGGATTAACTGGAAGAAGATTGGAAGCAAGAGTTCATTTAATCACTGTAGCCACCACAGCTGCAACAAACTTAGCAAGTTGTGCAGAAGAATTAGGCGTAAGTGTAGATGCTATGGTATATCAAGGACTAGCTTCAAGTATTGCAACTCTTGCTGAAGATGAAAAAAATCTGGGTGTAGTTTGTGTTGATATTGGAGCTACTACCACTGATATTGTTATTTATTTTGATGGAGGAATAAGACATACTTCAACAATTAGTATTGGAGGTGCAAGTATTACAAATGATATTGCTGTAATGCTTCAAGTTGGAATTGAAGAAGCAGAAAAAATAAAAAAAACTTATGGTTCAGCTAAAGCTTCTATGTCATCTCCTGAACTAGATTTTGAACTACCATCTAATAATGGAGAGTTAAAAAGAAAAATTTCTGAGCATGAGTTGTCGCGATATGTTGAAGCTAGAATGGTTGAAATATTACAATTAGTTATGAGAGAGGTTTCTCGAGCAGATATAAAAGAAAAATTAACCTATGGAATGGTAATTACTGGCGGTGGATCAGAATTAAAGAATCTATCTGGTTTAGCACAAGAAACAATCAATATGCCTGTAAAAATAGGGATGCCTAACAATATAAGCGGTGCCGTTGATATTGCTTCAGGGCCTTCATATGCCAGCGCAATTGGCCTTTCTCAATGGAAAAACTTTGATGAAGATCTTAATGATTTTAAACCAATAGAATCACTCAAAGGCACATTTGATAAAGTAAAAAATATTATAAAAGAATTTTTTTAATTGTTTAATAATTACACACATACCAAAGTACTAAGAAAAGGAGAAATACTATGCTATTTGAATTTGATAATTTAGCAGAACAAAAAGCCAATTTAAAAATGATCGGAGTAGGTGGTGCAGGTGGAAATGCAGTGAATCGTATGATCCAAGCTGGAATGAGCGGTGTTGATTTCATAGTAATTAATACTGATGCTCAAGATTTAGATAATAATGCTGCAGAAAATAAAATACAAATTGGTAAAAATCTTACTAAAGGGTTAGGCGCGGGTGCTCACTCTGAGGTTGGTAAGAATGCTATGGAAGCAGATCATGAGGTTGTTAAATCAATGCTCGAAGGTGCTGACATGGTATTTATAACTGCAGGAATGGGAGGTGGAACAGGAACAGGTGCTGCACCTGTCGTTGCTCAAATGGCTCGTGAAATGGGAATACTTACAGTAGGTGTAGTAACATTGCCATTTAATTTTGAAGGGCCTAAAAGAATGAATCGTGGGCTTGCAGGAATAACTGAATTACGTAAGGCATGCGATACAGTAATTAATATCCCAAACCAAAAACTAATGTCAATTGTTGATAAAAGTACTACAGTTGTAGAAGCTTTTAAATTAGCTGATTCAATTTTACACCATGCATCAAAAGGAATATCAGATTTAATTAATGTACATGGATTAATAAATCTTGATTTTGCAGATGTTGAAACAGTTATGAAGAACATGGGTGAAGCAGTAATGGGTACAGGCACAGCTAGCGGTGAAGAGCGAGCAGTACTTGCATCTCAGCAAGCTATTTCAAGTCCATTGTTAGACAATGGATCAATTTCAGGTGCTCAAGGTGTATTAGTGAATATTACTGGAGGCGCTGACCTCACCTTAATGGAAGTAGATCAAGCAACTTCAATTATTTTTGAAGAAGCAGGTAAAGATGCTAATATAATTTTTGGAGCAGTAATTGATCCATCAATGAGTGAAGAAATAATGGTAACAGTAATAGCAACTGGATTCAATAGAAAAAGCATTTTAGAAGATCTACCTATTAGTGAAGAAAAAGAGGTCACACCAACTCAAACACGAATTTTAGCTGAAAAAGAAGATGTTCCTTTACATCAGCAACCAAGACAAGAAGAGTTGATTGAAAATGATTCATCAAAAGAAAAAAGTAAGCCTACTTTATTTTTTGATGATACAAACCCTCCTATCTATGGAAATGATCTAGATGTACCAGCATTCATACGTAGACAGCACGATTAGAACGATATAGGTTAAGTCTAAATTATAAAAAAGTCCTCTCAATTGTGGGAGGACTTATATGGTAAATAAAAAACCCTAACTATTATGTCAGGGTTTAATAAGATAAAAATTATAGATTAGAAAGTATTTATACTTTTTTACCTTCTGTCTTCATTTTATTCAAAACTTTACGTATACCAATTTTATCAATAAGTCGTAAACCTTGTGTAGACACATTAAGGGTAATCCAACGATTCTCGTCAGCTAACCAAAATCTTTTTTTCTGTAAATTAATATCAAATCGACGACGGGTCTTATTATGAGCATGACTCACATTATTCCCAAACATCGGTTTTCTTCCTGTTACATCACAAACTCTACTCATTTAAATTCTCATTTTTATGTTCAAAAAAGCTTGGAAAGTTAAAGTATTAGATGCCCATCCACAAATAATTATAATTAGTTACTTCAACAGCACCATTTTCTTGGTTTTAATAAAGTCACGGGTCTGGATCTGATAAAAATAAATACCAGCGGACA
>ENA-OREN01001124-OREN01001124.1-marine-metagenome-genome-assembly--contig:-NODE-1124-length-33137-cov-8.403176_pt1 | contig 33137 bp, 62 predicted proteins | sample MGYA00248624_ERZ508555 | MGnify/ENA primary metagenome ERZ508555 (study PRJEB26222, sample SAMN06267773) | marine metagenome | isolation source: Saanich Inlet, British Columbia, Canada | place...
AGTACTTTGTATCCCATATCCTAAAAAAGTAAAAGAATTATCCGAATATGATTCATTTTTCTTAGATGGTGGACCTAAAAACTTTGACCCTGAGTCCGAATTAAGAGGTATACCAAAATACCTACCAGCTGAAAAATGAGTGTTAATAAAACCTCAATAGTACTTGTGATATACGGTATAGTGTATTGGGGGCTTCTTTTCTGTTTTGTTGTGTATGGAGTAAAGTTATGAGTAACATATTCTGTCAGTCTGATTTATGGAAAATCGAATTAATAGAACCCGGACTAGCGCCTAACCCTTTTTTACAGAAAAATAGAAATAGGTATGGTTTCTTTGATAAAGTGGCACCTATCTATATGCCCTTAGCTGTATATTATGGTACTGATAAAGTCAATGAATGTCTACCACAAGGTACATTACTGGAATGGAGAGATAAATGTATTAGTATGTTTGAAAGTCGCTTACAGTATAATGGATATATAAAGTTATATAATAACATGAAAGAGGATATAAATTGAAAATAGAATTATACTCAAAACCAATGTGTTCATTCTGTGACTCAGCTAAAAATTGGTTTGATAAACATAATGTAAGATATACAGCATACGATATTACAAACGATAAAGAAGCATTTAATAGATTTTTAAAACTAGGTCAAAGAACTGTTCCACAAATTGTCACTGATGGGAAGCATCTTGGTAATTATGATACCTTAATGGAAAATAAGGAATTATTCTTATTTGAAAAGTCTGTTAATATGACAACGGCTTCAGAGTCTTATAAACCATTTAGATATCCATGGGCAGTAGAGTTAACTAAAAGACACGAGCAAGCACATTGGATTGAAGATGAAATCGATCTATCTGATGATGTGTCTGATTGGAAATCACCTGATAAACTAACACAGGAAGAGAAGAATTATATCATTCAGGTGCTTAGACTGTTTACTCAATCAGATGTAGCTGTAGGTCAGAACTATTACGATTTCTTTATACCTAAACTAAAGAACAATGAAATCCGTAATATGCTTGGCTCATTCGCATCAAGAGAAGGTGTACATCAAAGAGCATATGCCCTCTTGAATGATACATTAGGACTTCCAGAATCAGAGTTCCACGCATTCTTAGAGTATAAAGAGATGGCGGATAAGGTTGAGTTTATGAGAGACAACGATAACTCTAACTATTCTAACTTAGCATTAGCTGTTGCTAAATCAGTATTCTCTGAAGGTATATCATTATTTGCATCATTTGTAATGCTACTGAACTTTCAAAGATTCGGTAAGATGAAAGGAATGTGCAAAGTAGTAGAATGGAGCATCCGTGATGAAACTATGCATGTTGATGGTATGACACAAATCTTTAGAGGTTTCTGTGAAGAGCATCCTAGAGTAGTAACAGATGACTTTAAAAGAGAGATCTATACTATGCTTCGTCATGTAGTGGAATTAGAAGACGCCTTTATCGACTTAGCCTATAATGGTGAAGTAGGGGTAGATGATTTGAGTATTGCCATGGCAGGTCTACAAAAAGAAGATGTTAAGTTATATATTAGACATATTGCAGATCGTAGACTATTACAACTTGGATTAAAACCTAACTTTGAAGTAAAAGATAATCCATTACCATGGTTAGATTGGGTATTAAATGCCCCAGATCATACTAATTTCTTTGAGAATCGTGTTACTGAATATGAAGTAGGCGGACTCAAAGGTACATGGGGAGAGGTATATGCTGCATAATGACCCTGAATCAGAGTTTGATATGCATTGCCCAGATTGTAATATAGAGTTTGGTGTACTGTACCCAGAAGTGTATGAAGAGAATAATGTATTACCATCATACTGTCCATTCTGCTCAGGTAAAGTGGATATAACAAATGATGGACTAGATAATAATGACGGAGATTATTAATGATAAAGAATCTACACCAGAGATTGGGAAGAAGGATAACACCATTAAAGATGAGACTGAGGAAGAGTGTAGGGAATGGATATATGAAGACAAGATTTACAACTTACCGGAGGGCTGTACTAGCAAGACAATGTACGGGTTCGTATATCAGATACAGGACAGAACAAGTGGCAAAAAGTACATTGGTAAAAAATTCTTCTGGGCCCGAAAAACAAGACAAGTTAAAGGTAAAAAGAAAAAGTACTTGGGTGAGTCGGACTGGAGGGGATATTATGGATCTTCTGAGAGGCTATTATTAGAAGTAAACAAAGATAAAGGTAGATTCAGAAGAGAGATATTAAGACTATGTAAGACTAAGTCTGAATGTGCGTACTTTGAAGCTAAGTTACAGTTTGAACATGATGTATTACTTTCAGATGAATATTATAATGATTGGATAATGGTAAAGGTTCGTGCAGCTCATTTAAAAAAACTTAAAGAAACACTTGACATTAACTCAAAAATGTAGTATAATATAGGATATATAATGATAAATGTAACAATTGAGATCCCGATGGAGTCGGACCCAGTTAAATATGAGGTCGATGATATAACAGGTGAGTTATATCTAGATCGTTTCCTAGATACTGCAATGTATTATCCATGTAATTATGGATTTATCCCTAATACTAAAGCAGCGGATGGAGACCCAATTGATGTTTTAGTTATTACACCGTACCCTTTAATATCTGGATGTATAGCTAAGTGTAAAGTATTAGGTGTACTAGAAATGGAAGATGAAGAGGGTATTGATAATAAGATATTAGCAGTTCCTAATGATAGGTTATATCAGAAATGGTATGATATTGAGGATGTACCACAAAGAACATTAAATCAAATTCTCCATTTTTTTCAGCATTATAAAGATCTAGAACCTAATAGATGGGCTAAAGTATATGGTTGGAAGTGTGCAACTAAAGCAAGAGAACTAATAATTAATTCAGAATGTATATAAAATTTAACACAGTAAGAGGAAATAGTAATGGTATATAAACATTTGTACGAAGTATTTGAGCAAGCAGCTAAAGAGAAAACAGTCAAAGCTAAAGAACAATTTCTAAAAGATAACAACTCACTAGCACTCAGAGATTTTGTAAAGGGAGCATATGACCCTAAAGTAACTTTTAATTGGATACCAAAAGGTCCAATACCTTTTGAGAAAGCTAAAGTAGAAGACTTAACATCCTCTCTTCTACATAAGACATCTGAGTTCCCTAAGATTTCTGATAATGGACCAGGATCCGCAATGAAGCAAATTGATAAAGAGAGGACATTAATTACTCTAATGGAGACAATTCACCCTAAAGATGCAGATTTAGTTTCGTTAATGCTTACCAACAAATTCAAAGGTAAGTATAAAGGGATAACTGTAAAGTTATGTACTAAAGTATGGCCTAAACTATTTCTTTAATAAATGCCTACATATACATTAAGACATATAGAGTCAGGAGTTACAGAAGATAGATTCCTATCCATCTCTAAGATGGAGGAATTAACCTCACCTCAAGGTGGTTATGAGCAATTAATAGGAGCTCCTAAAATCATATATGAAAAAGGTGATACACTCTCCCGCACAGATTCTGGGTGGAATGATGTATTAAAAAAGATTAAATCAGGTGCAGGTAAATTAGGACCTCGTGCTAATACAATTGAGACAAAATAAATTATGAAACGATATAAACATTTTAAACATTTAAATACAGATCTTGGGTATGATGATCTGAATGTATCCTATCGAGATGGTACTAGATTATATGAAACACCCAATCATGAAGCGTTTCCATCAGTAACTTCAGTACTTTCTATTTTATCTGAAAAGGCTATAGAGAAATGGCGTAAACGTGTAGGTGAAGATAAAGCTAATAGGATATCATTTAGAGCATCTACAAGAGGAACTGCTGTACATGAAATTATTGAAAAGTATATACAAAATTCTAATGAATATGCTACAGGATTTCTACCTAATATACTAGATAACTTTAAATCAGTTCAATCAACTATTGATAGATATGTAGATAATATAGTATGTCAGGAAGGGGCACTTTATTCAACTCACTTAGGTTTAGCAGGTAGAGTAGATTGTATAGCTGAATGGGACGGTGTATTATCTGTTATTGATTTTAAAACATCAGCAAAGCTAAAAAAGAAGGAATGGTGTACTGCATATTTCATTCAAGAAGCTGCATACGCTATTATGTTTGAAGAGAGAACTGGAGTGCCCGTTAACCAATTAGTAACACTAATTGTTGTAGATAATGAAGAACCACAAATCTTTATTGAGAAACGTGATACTTGGACTTCTAAATTAATTGAAACAATAGGAGTATATAATGAAAGAGAAAATAATTGACCTATTAGAACAACAAAACAAATTAAACACTATTATTAACCCTACATGGAAAGACGATAGAACTCGTGCAGATTTTATTAGGGCTATGATAGTTGAATCAGGTGAACTGTTAGAACATACTGATTACAAATGGTGGAAGCATGGCTCTGTAGATATTGCTCAATCACAAATGGAAATTGTAGATCTTTGGTTCTTCTTCTTCTCATTAGTTATCTTAGACCCTGCTACATTACCCTCTAAAATAGGGGAAGATAAACTAGAGTATTTTGCTCAAATGTTTATGGATCATTCAGGTCTTGAAGGTACACCAGACCCTTCACTTACAACAAAATCATCTAAACCTGAATGGGATACAGAAAACGTACAAAGAAGGACTTTATATTTTGTACATTCCTGCTCACAGATGACACCTAATCTATTATCTACTATGTATGAACTAGCTGAGTTAACAACAGCCGCTGGTATGTCATTTGAAAAGATGTATGATATGTATATGGGTAAGTTAATACTAAACATTTTCAGACAAGAGAATGGTTATAAAGAAGGAACTTACCGTAAACAATGGCATACTGCTACTTACGGATCACCTAAGACTACGTTAGAAGATAATCAAGTATTAACTGAGATTATGAAACGAGAATCAGACCCTAAACTAATTAAGGAAGCTCTTCAAAATGGATATAAAGCAATCGGATACTCAGGCGGATAATAAAAAGACGATAGTAGGTAAACCATTATCAACTATATATGAATTTTACATATCAGGAGATATTGAAGAACCTGACCATTACTCAGAATGGTTTGATATTATCCGTAATGTCGGACCACACGATGTAGTAAGATTATATATTAATTCATTCGGGGGTGATTTATTTGCAGCTATTCAATTCCGTAATGTAATTAAACAATGTCCTGGTACAGTAATGGTTGATGTGGAAGGTGCTTGTATGTCAGGTGCTACTATGATTATGTTAGCTGCTGATACTATCGACGCTGCAGATAATTCTATGTTTATGTTTCACAACTATTCCGGTGGTGTTATTGGTAAAGGGGGTGAGATGTATGACAATATTATACATGAAAGACAATGGTCAGAACAACTGTTAAGGGATGTATATAAAGGATTTCTTGAGGAGGAAGAGATTATACAAATACTAGATAATAGAGATATTTGGATGGACGCTAATGAAGTTAAAGAAAGGTTAGTAAAAAGAGTAGAAAACACTTGACAATCTATTCGTAATATAGTATAATAGTACTGTAGTAAATAAACAACACTTGTTGTTTTTTATAAATAGAATTGTAATCATATAGGAAGGAAATAATAATAATGAAGAAAGTAATTGAAGTAGTATATTATATAATGGGTTTAACAGGATTTCTCATAGTATTAGGATCCGTGGACTCTACACTACTCGCAGTTGGTGAGATGGTTTTTTTAGGGTTTGGAGGTCTTTCATTAATGGTGTTAGCAATGATTGCTATATCACACCTACACAACAATAGGAAATAAGAATGAAAAAAGTATTAGCTTTATTAGTAACAATGTTTGCACTAATGTCTGCTCCCTTAATGGCAGCCGATCATGATTCAAGTTTTGGATTAAAAATGAAATCAGCTGGCCTTCGTTGGAATCAAGATATGGATCAGTTTGGTGAGTTTTGGTCTGGCCAGAATAATAACAACTATGCACGGGTATTTGCTACAGCATATGTTGGTTCTAAATCACATCAACTAACAGGTGCATATCAGCAAAATGATTTATCAGCTCCTTGGGATGTATTTCAAGGTCGTGACCAAATTGGTGACGCATTATTTGTTGAATACCAATACAACTTCGATCAGTAGGTTGTATAAGTAATAATGTAGGATATAACTAGACGCAGGAGAAATATATGAAGTGGGAAACACCGAAATATAAAGATTTAAGGTTTGGTTTTGAAATTACAATGTATATTAATAATAGGTGATAAAAATGAAAAAGACAATTATAATTGCAACAGCAATTCTAATGTCTGGATGTTCTACATTATCAACTGTCGGGATCGCGGCGCAGCATACAGTATCTCGTTACTGTGCTGCGTCACCTGACGCTAGAAATGTAATTCGTACAGCCGTTAGTGATTCAATAACTCCCAATTCCATATCAGTCACTTGTGCTGATGATTCATGAGTATTAATTTAAAACAATTTATTACAAAGCCTTTAGGAAAAGGTATTATTAACACAACCGAATATTCAGCAACTAATGCTTCATTATTCGCACAATTAAGTGAAGACTGTTATCTAGATCCAGCGGGATTTAAACATATTTGGGGCCATGCCTATACTGTTCAATTTATTGAAGGTATTGAAGATGGTGCAGAAGCATATGCATTAGCTGACAGGGAAAATCTAATATTCGTATTTCGTGGGACAGAACCTACGGAATGGAAAGACATTAAAGCTGACTGTCGATTCTTTAAAACTGATTCTGATGTTTCAGCTGCAGGTAAAGTACATAGAGGGTTTAAAGACTATCTAGATCGTATATGGGATCAAATACATTCCATATATAGAGATTATCCTGATCATAATGTATGGGTTACAGGCCATTCACTTGGTGCTGCAATGGCAACATTAGCAGGAATTAGAATTGGAAATTGTGTCGTGTATAATTACGGCTCACCAAGAGTAGGTAATAAAACTTTTGCTAAAGCATATAATGTGCCACTATACCGACATCGCAATAATAACGATGTTGTAACTAGAAATCCATTAGAAATTATTGGATATTCCCATGTAGGTAAAATGAAATATTTTGATTCCTTAGGTGAGTTACATGAAGGATTTTCTAGATGGCGTATGTTTAAACAATGGTGTTCTGGTACTTTAAAAGGTATCTGTAAATGGCCACCCGGTATTGATGGTTTCTCAGATCACTCAATGTCAAACTATACAGGTTTATGTAAAAAACTCTTGACAAAATGACTCAGGTATAGTATAATAGTATATAATTAATAATTAATAGGACTAGGCGTGAAAAACTCAATATTATTAAGTACAAGGTCTAATAAAGTATTAAGTAAGAAAGTAGCAGAAAAACTAGATATAAAGTTATGTAATGTACGAATTGTTGATTTTGCTGACGCTGAGATATCAGTTGAAGTTCTGGAGAATATTAGAAGACAAGAAGTCTTTATTATAGCTGGAACTTCAACACAATCCAATAAAAATGTAGATATTATGGAGCTTATGCTACTAATAGATGCAGTGAAACGATCCTCACCTGAAAGGATTACAGTATTATTCCCTTACCTACCATATGCCAGACAAGATAGAAGGATACAACGATCTCCTATCTCATCTTCGGTATTCGCTCAAATGTTATCTCATTCCGGAATTGATTCTGTTATCGCAACAGATCTGCACACACTTCAAATCCAAGGTTTCTTTTCTAACAATGTTGTATGTGAGCATATATCAGCTCTTTCTACATTAAAAAATCATATCAAATATAATAACTATGATTGTATTGTAGCATCCGATATAGGTGGTACAGGTAGAGCTAGATACTTTGCTAATCTACTAAACTTACCTATTGCTATTATTGATAAGAGAAGACCCGAGCCAGGAGTATCTAAGGTAATGCATATCATTGGTGATGTAAAAGGTAAAAAATGTTGTATTGTAGATGATATTGTAGATGGGGGTGGTACTTTAGTAGGAGCTGCTGATGCTCTTTTAAATGAAAAGGCCGAACTAGTTGATGCTGTGGTTGTTCATGGTGTATTTTCTAAAGGCGCTATAAGTCGCATAGAAGAGTCAAATATAAATACATTATATGTGTCAAATACCATAGAACAGATCAAAAAGTTACCAGACAATATTCAAGTTATAGGTATTGATGATCTTCTGGCTGAAACAATAAGAAGATTCTGTAATGGTGAAAGCTTAAAAGCATTAGTTTCGTAGTAAGAGAAGGGTAGTATCATGAGTTGGTTTCAAATAATATCTAGTTTAACGAAGAATATATTATATAATATAAAGCAATGTATATTCTCAGATTCAGTTCGTACCTATTTTAAGCATGTAGGTGGTATGTTAATGTATATGATAGCAGTTGTAATAGGAGCCTCATTAGGTTCTGTAATAATGCAATCTGTGCTGGTACGATGATATGGGAGTATTTGAAATATTATGGTTATGTTGTATAGCCGCAGCAGTTATATTTGGTATGTCCTCAATAGATACATCGGATCATGGTCTATTTGATAAAATATTATTATACTCTATTCCTATATTGATATTAGCATGGATGGTAATAGGGACAGGATTACTTTACGTGAAAGATAACATTAACATTTATTGAGAACATTATTATGATAAAAGCATTATTATTACCAATCTACACTATGATTTCAACTATATCATTATGGATGCTTATAGCCATTCATATTATATTCCCAGCTGGGTATGAGTTTATATATAATATTATTAATGGTATTTTTATAATAGGTTTGGGAATTCAACTAATCTGGGGTTATTATGCCTATAGAAACGCAACAGATAAAACAACCTAGTGTAATACTAACAGGGATAACTGTTATTGTTATCTTATTAATTTTAATAATAGGAGTGCTTTCTATTCCTATAACTATAATAAAGGACAAATTAAAGTAAATGTATATAGTAACATCTTATTGGATTGAGGGTGAAATGGGGGAGACAATTAAAACAAAAGCATTTAAATCAATATCTAGAGCGGAATATTATAACAAAGAGAATAAGTTAAATCATGTATGTACTTATTCCTCGATTACTCAGATAGATAGTAAGCCTACATTGGCAAAAGTAGATTGTGCATACTGTAATGCATAGTTATTATTTAAGTCACTCGGCACCGGTAACAAAAGAGTTTATTAAGATGTATTCTAATATATGGTTAGCAGGATCTATTGATGTACATAATAATAATAATAACACATTATTAAGAAGATATAATCTAGTAATAAAGGGAACTGAATGGAGTGAATTTGAGAATTACCTTAAATCATTAAGAACGGAAGAAGTATTTGAGTATAAGGATTTAACCGATGACTTTTTCAAAACAACTGATCGTAAAATAATTAATTATAGTGGAGTAGATAATGAATAGAGTAACAAATTTATGTGTAGGTGAGTCCTTAGTAGGAGAAGGTAATGAAGTTGCACATATCGATTTGATGATTGGGCCTAGAGGTTCAGTAGTAGAGAGTGCATTTGCAAATGCATTAGTAAATAACAAAGATGGGTTTACATCCCTCTTAGCAGTAGTAGCACCGAATTTAATGGTTAAACCAAATACCGTTATGTTCAATAAAGTTACTATCAAAAAAGGTGCTCAAGCAGTTCAGATGTTTGGGCCTGCACAACGTGGTGTTGCAATGGCGATTGCTGATTCGGTTCAAGAAGGTGTAATTCTTGATTCTGAAGCAGATGATTTGTTTATCACAGTTGGAGTTTTTATTCATTGGGATGCAACTGATGATGCCAAAATTCAGCAGTATAACTACGAAGCAACAAAGGAAGCATTGTATAATGCTGTAAATGGTCTTCCTTCTTCACGTGATGTTCAACGTGATTATGAAGAATCAGAGCATCCCTTTGCTGCTAAAATTGATTCTGGTGCTAATGTAACTGCACTTAATGTAGGTTTAAAGCAACAAAAAAATGCATACGATAAAGGGTTATGTAATTCAGAAGGATAATATGAAAAGCAAGAAGAAACCTAAAGCATCTAATGCATTAAAGAAATCGCTATTTACAAAGGACACTCTCTTTGGACATAAAGTCCAGGGAGATCGTTCTAAGTATAAACGTGAGCATAACTATAATATACTAAAGGTGAATAATTATGAGTAAACGAGCTAGACCATTTAGAAACACTTCTGTTAATTCAAGAGGTAAACCATTTTCTAAACAAACAGGTCATGGATCTTATACTAAAAAGCGTCACCCTAAAGCAAAATGGGTATTAAATGGAGCTATTAAATGACTTCTGTAACCAAGGAAATTAATAATATTATGGATTGTGGGGAACTGTCAGATGACTTTTCTATCTCTGATTATCATTATAATTATAATACAGATTCACCCATTAATTTTAAAGAAGATTCTGAATATAAGCGTATGTATATGGTAAGATCTGACAAATACAAATATAATGAGGATATTGTATTAACAGAAATAGAAGAGTATATAGACGCTACATATAAAGGTCATTATACAAACTCTAACAATTCTGTACAAGGTCTTGATATATGGAAGGCTCGTGGAACTATGTCAGATTCATGTATTGATACCTCAATTAAATACCTATTAAGGTATGGTAAAAAAGAAGGTAAGAATAGAAAGGATCTTCTTAAAGCAGCTCACTATATTATACTGGCACTAGGTAATGAAAGAGATTGATATATCCGAGTTTAAATGCCCATGCGGTGAAGGTCCTACAGGATCCTTTGTTAGATTCTATTCTCTTTCAAAAGTTAGGTGTCCACATTGTTTAAGGTGGTTTGATTTAATAGAGATGACAAAGATACAACATCAAAGGTAAAGATTTATGAACATATATAAAAAAGCTTCTATAATTATAATAGGTATTACATTAGTGGCTACAGCAGCACAAACTGCAATGAATATTTTAATAGAAGCAAGAACAATTCAATCATACATTGATTGTCCATTAACAGCACTTTACGATTCGAAAGACTGTAATGAGTCTAAAGCTATTGTTAAAGAGAATGTCAAGAAGCTGATTATTAAAGAAGTACCAGAAGTAGAAGAAGCTCTAAAATTAATACCACTAATAATATACACGGATAAGGAAAATGGCAGTAACGAAGAATGATGTGACTGGAGATAAACTACAGTCTAAAACGACTAGCAAGAAATACAGGGATAATTGGGATCTTGCTTTTAAAACAACTACCAAGGATGACAGAAAAGAGAAACCAAAAGAAGCAAAGTAATGTATATTCATCTGATATTTATGATGAAATATTCAGTAACACTAGTAATCTTAGCTATAGTGTTTATGATAGTATTAACAATTATAGCATTTTATGAATTAATAATAGAAGTATTTAATCCACAACTTTGAGGAACCCCTATGTTACCAAGTAACCCAAGTGATTTAAAAAAGATTGATGCAGCTCTACAAGAGATTTCTAACTCTAAAACTAGAATTGAAGCAGAGCGTGAACTGATAAAAGAGATAACAGATAATATTGCTGAAGAGCATGATATGCCTAAAAAGTTAATTAATCAATTAGCTAAAGTTTATCATATGCGTAACTTTGCCGAAGAAGTATCACAGCAAGAAGATTTTCAAGTCGCCTTTGAACAACTGGCGACAGCTAATAAATCATTAATAGAGGGGAAGGTGTAATATGCATGTAGACATTGGTGGTTATCCTAAAGTAATCTTAGTTGATGTAGTAGAAGAAGTTATGCAGAGGTACGGTGTTCCTCATCAGGTGACTGAATGGGTGATTCCAAGACTACAAAATGTCTTAGATTATACTATCAATAATTTTAGACAAGATCGTTATATAGAGGTGAAGGTCCATAAAGATGATATTATTAATATGGATCATACCCTCTCTGAAATCATTTTACCTATGCTAGAGAAGTATTATACACAGATGAAGAATCTAGATACTTACTTTATGGTTGATGATGATGATGTTCCACTCTCTATGAAATCTGATGAATATGATGTTCGGTGTAAATATGTTATGGATAAGATCCTTATGGCATTTCAACTTCATCGGACAAGAGATACATGGGAATCCAGATATTACGCATCAGGTGATATGCATGGACTAGCTGAAGAAAATGATCATATTCAAGAAGGATTTATTCTCTTTGGTAAACATTATGGAGATCTTTGGTTATGACATTTTCACAGGTACAAGTGGGTAAAAAATATAAATTAGTTGATTATTCAGATATAGACAGATCATCCAGAAAGAGATGCCTATCTTTAGGTCTACTTAAAGGTACTCTATTTAAAATTATCAGAGTAGCCCCTCTTGGGGATCCTGTACAAATTAATGTGCGTGGATATGAAATAACTATGCGCAAGGAGGATTTTGAAAATCTTGAAATCGTTGAAGTCAATGTATAAAACATCTATACATAAAATGAAAGTAATGCTTTGTATATGGCAGATGAGTAGATCATCAAACCCTGTAAAAGCGTCAATGGCATCATGGTTATTAAAAAAACTATGGTCGTTAAATATAAGGTGATTAAAATGTTTAAATTAAGTAAAAGAAGTATTAAAAGATTAGAGGGTGTCGATCCCCAATTAGTAGCATGTGTTCATCGTGCTATTCAGGTAACTAAAATAGATTTTGGTGTAACAGAAGGTCTTAGATCAGTTCGAAGACAAAAGCAACTGTTTGATTCAGGTGCATCTAAAACTATGAGCTCTAAGCACCTAGAAGGAAGAGCAGTTGATTTAGTTGCTTATATTGGAGCTAGAGTATCATGGGAACTTAACTTATATGATGATATAGCAGATGGGATGAAGTTAGCTGCATCTGAGAATGGTGTTTCATTAAGATGGGGAGCTGCATGGAATGTACTAGACCTTGGTGATTATATAGGTACATCAGAAGAAGCAATGAATTACTATATAGATACCCGAAGGAAACAAGGTCGTAGACCGTTTATAGATGCACCACATTTTGAACTAATGGAATCTTAAAGGCACGAAATATATAAATATACTAATATAGTTTATAAGGAGATACTATGTTAGCAGAATTGGCACTAGCCAACGCAGCCTTTAGTGTAATATCAGAAAGTCTAGCCCATGGAAAAGAATTATTTGAAATGGGTGAGCATTTAGCTAAATTCTCAGACGCTGGTAGAACGATAGATCAAAAAGCAAAACTTGCAAAGTCAGGTAAGCAACAAGAATCAGATTTAGAAATATTTATGGCTCAAGAAGCTATAAAGAATAAAAGAGAACAACTTAAAGAACTTATGATTCGTACCCGTCATATGATGTGGGACGATTTTTTACGCTTTGAGGGTGAGCAAGCTAGAGATAGAGAAAAACAAAGAATACTCGAAGCTAAAAGAAAGGCTAAAAGAACAGAGCTTATTATTACCGTATTTGGGTGGGCTGTAGGATTTGCTATTGTAGGTGGTGCCTTAGTAGGTGTTCTACCTATGTTACTTTCACCTAGATAGGAATAATATGATTGATGAGATACATTTAGCAGAAACATTAACGGCAGATATGATGCCAATAGTAAAGGTATTATTAGCTGGTATTGTAGCAATATGGATAAAGGATTTTATAACATCAGCATCAAAGGGTATTGCATTCTTTATGAATCGTGCATTTGGAGAAGGTGATAGAGTAAAAATAGATGACTCAGACGCTATTATAGTTAAGATTGGATTAAGACAAACTGTATTCTCTATTATCAAAGAGGATGGTGATTATGTATGGCGTTATGTACCTAATGAGATGATATCAATGTTAAAGTTAGAGAAGGTTATATATGATGCAGAGTCTAAAGAGAATAGACAACGAATTGATATGAATGCATCAGAGATATTAAATAATACCGATAATCTAACTAACCATATCAAGGATGATGAAAGTAAGAAAACTAAAGAAACGAGGTATGAGCACCCATAGTTTTATATTAGGTTTATTAATACTTGGAAATGTATATGCGGAAGAACCTAAAGAAAAGAAGAAAACTAAAGAGCCCGAAGTAAAGGAAGAAAAGAAACAGAAACCATACCCATATTCAACAGTACCGTGGGTTAGAAGAGCTATAATACACTTGAGATATGATACTAGAAATAAATAAACTTAAAGTTATTAAACCTATAAAATACTTTGTAATCCCTGAGATTATATGTTATAATAACCTTATAAAGAAAAACGTTAAAGAATTTAAAAAAGGACATATAATCGATGAAATCATTTAAAGAAATTAAAACACTGATTAACAATGAACCTCTGGTCACTGAATCATTTATGAGACTTCCAGGTCATGTTATAGGTAATGAGTTATATTCAGTTAAACAAGCATTTGAGAGTTTCTATAGTTCTCAAAAGAATGGTAACGACTTTAATGCTAAGGCTTTAAATGATATTATTAAGTCACTACAATCTATAAAGAAAGAAGCTAAGAAGTTTGATAGTCCTGAAGATGTACCAGTTTCTTATCAATATAAGAAGAGTTAAGAGAAATGAAATCATTTAAAACAATACTAAACGAAGGCAGATTAGAAGAGGGATTATTCCATTCTCTAGTTAAAGCACATCTAAAAACTGTTGTATATAAGAATAAGTTAAGAGGTAAGATATTCTATTACGATAAAGATGTAACATCAGGAGATGACATACACTTTGATACTGAAATATTAGGTGTTGTTAAAGTCTTTTATACCACCAACTCTAAAGGTGATATAGCATACGACTATGAAGCCCTTTAAAGAGTTTATAACAGAAAAGCGTAAGTATGCTTTAAAGAACCATACTTCAGAATGGTTCCTCGCGTCTAATGGTGGTATTCCACTACAACCGGCTGTTCTACAAGATTTAGAACGTGATATAAAAGCATATCATGTAACTGATATAAAAGGATTACTTAGACTAAAAAAACTTGAGGGAAAGAGGAAAGATATATCTGCATTTACTCAAGGCTCAACAACTATATCACAAGATGGTATAGGAACAATGGGTGGAGTTCTAACAAAACTAGAAGGTAAAACATCTATTGTATTCCAGAAGGACGCCTTTACAGCTCTAGACAGAAATGGTAATAGATGGGTTGATAGAATTAATGAAGAAGAACCATCAGTAGGGAAGAAATTGGAAAGGATATTTGCTAAAGATATGCTAAATGCAGTTAAGAAGGGGTTTAAGAAGGAATTAGAACAGACTGCAAAAGACTTTCCTGATACCAAAGAGTTGGTTAGTATGGGGGTTTATGATTATTGGAGTCTTGTAAGAAAGATGGTTGAAAACATGAATGGTGCCTCTAAAGGTAAGTTTATGGGATTCTATATGAGAGAGTCGAAAAAGTTACTTGATGTCTCTACAGTAATGAGTATTGTATCTACTCTAAGGCATGTAGGTGGATATGACGAAAAGGATGTATATGATGAAGTTTTGATACATCAGTTCAAGATAATAGAAGTACATCATTATGAATCTGAAATGGGCCCATCACTAGAGGAAGTTCAAGCAGCAGCTAAATCCATAGGCTTTTCGGGTAAAGTTGTTAGTAAGAGTGATACATACATTCAAAAAATAAACCCAATGATATCCAGGTTTGGGGATAGTCACAGGAAATAATAGATGAAAGATTTTAAAGAGTTTATAGCAGAAGGTACATGGTATAGAGGTCACAAGAAAGGTGAAACTGTATCACAATCTAAATCTAAAATCATGTGGATCTCACAGTCTAAAGGACATGCCTCTGGATATGCTGGACAGTTTGGTGCAAATCAAGGTGAAGTATCTGAAGTTGATTTTAATGCAAAGAAGAATGAAAGATATACCTTTGCTGTTATTGATATAAACCGAACAGGTGAGATTAAAGATATCATTGATGGTATAGGTCATAACTATGGTCATTCCTCTAATGACAATCCACCTAAACCAGAAACAGATGCTACTAATAAACTTAAACAAGCTGCATTAGATCATTTCTCTAATAAACGATTGACATTGGATAAGTTCTTTTATAAAGTAGGATCAGAGAAACTTATAGCATGGCTCAAGTCATTAGGATACAAATACATTCATACTGACGAAAGTGGTATACAAACAATAGGGATTATTAAATGAAAGATTTCAAAGAGTTTATATCAGAGGCTTTAAGTAAAAAGGATTTAGATGAAGTAGAGAGAGCTGCAGATAAGTTGTTTGCTAAAGTAGGCATTGATGTAGTATTCTCATCTCATTTTATTAAAAGAGTCAATGATATTCGTAATAAGAATAGACCTATATCTGGTGCTGAACTTGTACGGATATTCAAATTAACCTATAAGAAATATGGTAAAAAGATACCTGAACTAGGAGAAGAAGGAGAGTCTGTTCTTTTTGATATCAACTCTAATCTTAATATACCATTTATATTACATTGGGATGATAAGAATCATGAGTTTGATATGGTATCAAAGACAGTAATGCGTACTCCTAATTTCAAGTCAGTATGGCCTAAGCTGAGAGTTTAACAAGACTGTAAAGGAAGTATAAAATGGCATATAATAAGATTCCTAAATCTTTAGCAGAATTAGACAAATTAAATCTTAAATATTTATCTGATATAGTAGGACCTTTTACTGAAATATCAAAAAAGTATAATATTAAAGATCCCTTTGCATTTGATCCATCAATTCACGGACAAGTTAAAATTGTACGAAGTCTTCAAGAGGATGTCAGAGCGTCTACATTCAATACTCCAAATGTTAAATTTACTTTTGGAAATGGAACACGCGGTGGTGGTGGCGCAAATAATGCAGGTCTGTTATTTGAACGAGAGTTACATACCCAAATCAAGATATATATCGAAAGCGGTATTGAATATGTGACTCAATATAAAGATGCTGTAGAAGATATTATGGCACTTATACCTGCTGGACATCATCCAGTAGATTGTGATTTAGATGGTGGAAAAAATACACCGAGACCCTTAGATATTTCTAGTAGTAGAATCACTACTGGTAAAAAAGCAGGTAGTTGGGACATTGGAAAGGCGGTAACTGATTTGACTCTTTGGTATGCTAAAGGTAGAAGTGAACCTCAAGCATTATATTTATCTTTGAAATTGGGTGGAACTGTAACTTTCGTTAATGCTGGTGTTAAAAAGTATTTAATGGAAAAGGAAATGGTGACAGGCGAAATATCAAATGCAAAGGGAAAATTATTGTTAAAAATGTTTTCTATAGATGAACAGAAATTTTCTGATGTTTTTAATAACTATACTGGTAAGGGTTCTGGCAAAGAAAAAGTGAAACTTACTAACTTAAATAATCCTATTTTCAAGGAATTTATGCAATCTGTTATTGGATATGGATATGTTTTAGTACACAAAGTCAGAGGTAAAGTGTACACGCAGATGATTGATAAAGCGACAATGAATAAGTTTATTAACGTCAAATCTGCTGAAATATTATATCCTAAAGATGGTTCTGCAAAACGTATTGATATTGTTATTGAAATGAACGGTATAACAATAAAGATAAATATAAGAAATAAGCAGGGTGGTTTATATCCATCCCATATTATGGCAGATTATGTGATGGAACATTAAGTTGTCATAAATATAAGAAGAATTAATACGAGAGAGAGATAAATGAAATCATTCCAAACCCATTTAAATGAAGAAACTGAACTAGATGCATTAGTAGAAGAACACTTACTCTCTGAAGCTACATCACAACTACAATTAGCACCATCAGTATCCAAAATCATCTTTGGTTATTCAGGTACAGTCAATTATGGCGGTATTGATAAACGACCTAAGAATGAATTCAGACTGAATATTCCTTTAACTACTGCTTTCTATAAAAAAGTAGTTAAAAAGGCAATGGCAGATCAAGGTGAAGAGGACGGTCTTTGGTTGGGTTATCATGTTACTGATAAGGATAATATCAAAAACATGATTAAACTTCAGAATAAGAAAAAGCACATTTCTACGTTTACTTCAATATCACCTGTGATGATTGACATGGGAGTAGCTGGTTCGAATGGTGGAGTTGTGTTTATGCTTGCTGGTGATGCCCAAGTTCGTGGTAAAATTGATATTGAATCTCTCCCAGATAAGGGCGGTAGAAGATGGTTGAATATTGAGTCTATAGGAAGAATGGATAAAGATGTTGGTAAAAAACTCAAATCTTTATTTGGTAAAAAACTAAAAGGCGTGCTAGATCAAGCTGTTTTCACATTCGGTCAAAGGTTTGTCGATGAAATTATAAAAGCAACACCAGAGTTTAAACACCTTAAAGAAAGAACTCAAGAATGGGTAGATTTAGAGAAGACTATATTACCAGCTGAAATGGATTGGAAGACCAATGGATCAAAGAATGCATTTGGTCGATGGATGTTCGTTCACGATATACTTCATGAGGGTAAAACTTGGAAAGGTACTGACGGGAGAACATGGTCTATTCCACAATCAGCAATAGGTAAATGTAAAGCAATTGCAATTAAAAGGTATATGGATTCTGTGTGGGGCAACTTACAATACGCTTCTTTAAATAAGAATATTTCTGGTGAACTTGGTGCAGCATTAGTAAAATATGTTGGTGGGAAATGGATTGATTGGGAAAATGAAGATGGTGATGAAGACGTACCAGACAATGATGAGATTCTAATGAATAATTTTGTTTGTCTGTATATGTATTATAATATGCACGAACTAGATCCAGAAATAGAAGCACTTCTTGATAAGAATAATATAACTCATGAATACTTCTTCACTGGTTCAGATTTATTACAAAGAACAGACGGTATGGGTGGTTTCATGAAAGGTGAAACTAGAGCATCATTAAAGGCGGATTACGGTTAATGAAAACATTCAACGAATTCAAAGAATCACAGGAATACTTAGAAGAGAAGTTAGTTCTTATTAACAATGGTAAGAAGTATGGTCAGATAGTATTCTTAGCTGGTGGTGCAGGATCTGGTAAAGGATTTGCATCAGATAACTTCATGGAAAAGGAAAAGTTTAAAGTTCGTGATGTAGACGAATGGAAAACTGCATTTATGAAGATAGGAGCTCTTAAAGACAAGTACCCCGAGATACAAGGACTTGATCTTGGAGATCCTAAAGATGTTAGTAAACTGCATGCTTTCATAGATAAGTTAGGTATTAAGAACAAAACAATGTCTGCTCTACTATCGGGTATGAAGAACAAGTCTGTACTACCTAATATTATGTTTGATATTACAGCAAAGAATATCAATTCAATTGCCAAACTTATGCCAGGCCTATTAAATGCTGGTTATAATCCTGCTAATATTCATATGGTATGGGTTCTTACTGATTATCAAATAGCTATTGATAACAATACCTCTAGAGAACGTGTTGTTCCTAAAGATATTATGTTTCAGACACATACTGGAGCTGCTAACACTATGTTTGATATTATTAAGAACAAAGGCAAGAAGTTAGCTATTAATGGTGAGATTAAGGTCATTCTTAATAATAAAGAGAATACTATTAAGTGGCAAGACGATGATGAAGGAGTGTCACCTGAGAATAGAACATCAGGTAAGTACATTAAAACTAAAGATGGTGAACCTCTTGGTGTTATTAAAGATTTTACTTATATCACTATTAAGCATCGGGGTAAACCTAATAAGACCCCTGAACAGATTATAAAACAGTTGTATCAATGGATTGTGGACAATATACCTGAATCGGAGCTCCGAAGATCTGTTGAGGATCGTTGGGATACTGAACCAAAAGTATTAAAAAGACCTTGACATTAATTTATAAATAGTGTATAATATGAATAAGAAAGAAAGAAAAGAGTGGATTAAGAAACAACCGGGGCGAGTAATGACTGATGAGGAATTTGCTAAAGTACAAGGTATGACACATTCTGAATTCCAATCACCAACTAAATTTAAAGACTTTTACAACAAAACAGATAAGAAGATAAAGGACCAGACAGATGAAGAAATTTAAAGACATATTAGAGATAGTAGAAGCCACCAAATGGAAAAAAGGTGATGGACGTCCTCGTGGAGGTTCTCATATAGAGAATGATAAATTTTGGAATTCTTCAGATGATTCATTAAAGTATATCCAAAAGGATGCTCATGCGGCAATGACTGCTAATCCTAAAGGTTCAAAAGCAGGTAAGTACGCAGATGAAGTAAATGATGCAGCTACAGTATTAGCCTGGCGTAAGAAGAATAAAATCACTGTTGCTATGGAAGAAGTTGAGTTGGATGAAGCAAGGAATGATACCTCTAAATACACTGATGATAAATTAAAGGCAGTACTTAAACAACTTAAAGGTCTTGATCAGGATGCTCCTTCTACAAAATCCATGTTAAAGAAGGTTAAAAAGGAAATAGAGAAGAGAGGGTTAAGTGAACAATTAGAAGAAGCAAAGAAACTCAAAGCATCTGATATAGTTAAAATCATGAAAGACCCTGAAGACTGGGGAGCAGATGGAAAGGATAAAGTATATACAAAAGGCTCTAACTTTGTATATATTGACTCTTTCTACTTTACTGGTGATAAAGCTCTTAAAGAGTTAATAAAAGAATGGTCACCTAAAGGTAGTTATTATCAATATTTTAAAGATGAGTATGGCTGTAATCTAAAGATAGTAGATTCGTTTATTGAAGCTAAAGCGACAGGGAAACATAAAAAACTATCAAAAGACGGTATTATTGGAGTGGAGCTTAAAGTAGAATGAAAACTTTTAAAGAATTAATGCAAGAGGGTATTGGAGATTCTAAAGGTTTAATGGATGTCTCAAAAATCCATAAGGGTAAGGATCAAGACGATCTAGAATATATTGCATCTTTAATAGCAAAGAATGATATTAAAGGTATTAAAGGGTTTCTAAAGTCAATTGATACTGAAATTAGAGATATTGCCCTATCCCATATTGATCAATCTAACTGGAAAGCATTAGGGTTTAATCCAATGAAAGAAGGTGTCAAACCCGATCCCACAGCTTGGATGCCCGGTGATGGTAAACCAATGACAGGCTCTAAGATCGGTCAAGTTGAATATTGGGAACTTCCAAATGATGAACTTAAAGATATTGTAAAGAAGGCTAAGAAATATATTAAAGATCTTACACATAACGACTATCGCTACAGAGGTAATCGTAAAAGAAAAGATATTGAGGCTCAACAAAACGATATATATGATGCTGGAGAAGTATTATTTTGGCGTAAGAAGAATCATATTGTTATAAATTAAACCTTGACATTTTTCCAAAAATACTGTATAATGTACTATATAATTAAAAAAGTGAGGGTTCTATGTATTATGTATCAGAGATATTCAAATCAATTCAAGGGGAAGGACACTATACTGGTGTCCCTACCATTTGGGTTCGATCATTCGGTTGTAACTTAGAGTGTAATGGGTTCGGACAAAAGCACCCAACAATACCTGAAACTTACGAACTACCCTATCAGACATTAGATCTATCTTCTATTCATACAGTAGAAGACTTACCCGTGTTTGACAAAGGCTGTGACTCTTCATATTCATGGTCTAAACGATATAAGCATCTAATGAAAAAGATGACTGTCAAGGAGATTGTATCTGCTATAGAAGATCTATTACCAGGCTATGGTTGGAATACTAATGAGGGTGGAACTGACTTTCATTTAGCATTTACAGGTGGTGAACCATTAATGAAGAAGAATCAAAAGATGATTCTAGAAGTAATGAAAGAGTTTGGATTTGCTACTCCAAAATATGTAACCTTTGAGACTAATGGTACACAATCTTTATCACAGGAATTATTAGATTATATGAGAGAAACATCATATGATCCCTCTAGATATGGGTCAGAGTATTTCTTTTCTGTATCACCTAAGTTATTTTCAGTATCAGGTGAAGAAGCATCAGACGCAATTAAACCAGATGTATTAAAGTTATACAGATCAGTATCCTCAAAGGGGCAACTAAAGTTTGTGTCAAATGGTTCTGAAAAATCCTTTCAAGAGATTAAAGAGGTATGTGATGAGTTAGATCCATTCTCTGTATACTCTAGATGGGTTATGCCTGTAGGTGCTACATTAGAAGAGCAGGAAGCTAATGCAGGTGATATAGCAATGGATGCTGTAGAACGTGGTTATAATGTATCTGCTAGGGTACATTGTTATCTATTTGGTAATCAGATAGGTACATAATAAATGAAAATAAACCTTGACATTAAGGTTACATTCATGTATAATATGGGGTATAAGTTAATTAATTGAGAAGGAGATGTGTCATGCAAACTGTTAAACCGATTAGTCCTAGAAATCAAGAATACTGTGAAAAACAAAGAAAGCGTATGGAGAGGTTATCTGATCCCAGAAAACCATTCGAATATTATAAAGATCAGCAAGAGTTCGAGATAAGCCTTATACTAGATACCGCATTAGATAAGGCAATAGAAGAGAACGATATTCAATATATCATAAAACATAAGGAGCGAGAAGCTGCTGAAAAACAAGCAGAGAGCTTAGAGTTTCTGGCAGCTTCGTTATATGATATTAGTCTTAATTATGAACGTAGTAATTCTGAATAATTGTAATATATTTAAATAATTAACTAAGGAGGCTAAAATGGCCACGACGGACGAGTATGTAAAATATGACATTCGATTCTTTGAAGAGTATATACACCGCTTAGACTTTAACAAAGCAGACATGAACGGCTTGCGTAAAGCAGTTGAAATGGGATTGATACAACGAGATAGACTTGTTGAGCTTGCTATTAGTAAAATTGGTAAAATTTCTATGGATAGCACTGATGGTCAAGATTTAGCAGATACTACAGATGTAAAATCAGTTGTAAGTAATATACGAAACAATGATACATATCGAGGCTGTTGGACACACAGTTTTCTAGTACGCAAAATTGCAAATAAAAACGGCCCTTTGCGAGTAGTTGCATATAACACAATATTAGACAAATTCCACTATTTCTTTATTCCTAAAGAAGCATATAGTCATTGTAAGGTAGTAGAAATTGTTGTAGAAAATTTTCGTGGTATATACGACTACGAGCCAACATTCACTGGTAATCCTAAAAAACATCTTAAGTGGTGGCAGTACGAAGTACACTCTTTTGAAGAAATGTGTTCTACTCAACCAGGTCAAGTTGGTATACGCTGTAATAACCCACAATTAATTGAATTAACGGAAACTAAAGTGGATACACCTTACATAAAAGCTAAGACAGTATCAGCATCAGCAGTAACATTCGAGTAATAACCACTTGACAAAGTAGTATAATTAGTGTATAATACATAGTATAGAAAGTTAGAAATGTCTACCCCTGAAGAGATCGTAAAGTTGTCTTAAAGGAAAACGCTGTTAGTTACCCCCGCGGCCTGCAGTGAGCATAGAAACATCAGTGGGCTTATTATATATCGAGAAAAATATGTCATTAAATAACTTATCAATTGATAAAAAGAAAATTCAAGCACGTCCAGTTCCTAAATACCTACAAGAACTGTCTAAGAGTACTGTAACAGTTAAACTGATCCCACTCAATAAGATCTATCATATGGGGAATCCTGATATTTCCCCTGAAAGAGTTCAAGGTGAAGAGTTCAAACGCGTAAGACAATTTCGTGATCCTTGTTATGTAGATAAAAATTCAAAAGTATTATATGAGTCTTTATCGCTTGGTTGGGATTATGATCAGGATCCACTAATTTCAGTGGATCACCCAAACCTCTCTGATTCTGCTATAATTGGATGTGGTGCCAATAGAATTAAACAAATTAGCAATCTAATCGATGCAGGTATGTGGTATGAGCATGCCTTAATACCTGTCTGGGTTATAGATCCAATCGATGAATTAGCTTATGATAAGATAGGCACATATGAACGCGCGATCGGAGAATCCTTAATGACTCCAGCGGATGCGATAAAAATGGCACGTGAAGCCTTAGCATCTGGTTACCTTGAAAAGACTGAAGCAGAAGTAGTAAAGTATCTTGGTGAAATCCGAAAAGGTAAGCACAAGGTAACTTACGTTAGATGGGCTAAACGTGTTTTGTTTGATGTTACAAAGCAGCAAACAGGATGGAGAACTTGGATAGAGGATACTAAAGCTTGCCACGCAAAGAAGGGTGGGAATTTAAGTGTCAATTCTAATATCCATTTGTTAAATGCAGCAAATATTCGTCATCAGTTTACGAGTGGTATTACGTCTGGTAATCTTCATATGAATCAAGGTAATATCGATTTTGCAAAAGGACTGGGAGCTGCGTATAAAATAATTTGTGATCATATGGATAATACAGGAGATTTTACGTTAAAAATGTACCTAACGTCATTTGTCCCAAAACCACTTACTAATCCTCAAGAGTTTTATGATCAACGAAAACTCATATCTTTAAATTATGAAATACACATAGCTGCATTTATACGAAGACTGTCATTACTTGATGTCGGATTATACGGCGTTACATTAGAAGAAGCTATAAGACGCAGAACAGAATCTTTCCCTATAGTGTTTCACGGCTTTATTCCTCAAGTGGTTGAAACAGCTGTAACGGGTACTAGATCACCTAAAGGGAAAAAATACTTTGTCGATGCCATGGGTAATAAACTTGATACTTCATTTTAAGAGAATAATCACTTGACAAAGTAGTATAAGTAGTGTATAATACATAGTATATAACATCAACGAGGTGGCTATGTGTTATACCTACACCTATATATAATCTCAAGTAAAGGAGAGAACAATGAGTTTTAATAAAGTCAAAACGGATCCAGATCTGGGTCTTCAAATACATCAACACTTACTAGAAGTAGGAGTTGAAACACCAACAATAGAACAAGCATTATCAGTATCACCTAAGACCAAGATAAAGATTATCGAAGAGCATTTCGAGCATATCTGGAAAACATTAGGTATGGATCTATCAGATGATTCATTAGCAGAAACACCAAAGAGAATGGCTAAGATGTGGGTTAATGAAACCATGTGGGGTCTTGAACCAGAGAACTTTCCTAAATGTACAGCTGTACAGAATAAGATGCATTATGATGCAATGGTTATCGAAAAGGATGTTACTGTAATGTCACAATGTGAACATCATGGAGTAGTCATTGATGGTGTAGCGCATATAGCATATATACCTAAACATAAGGTATTAGGACTGTCTAAGTTAAATCGTGTAACAGAGTACTTCTCTAAGCGCCCACAGATACAAGAACGTTTAACAGTACAGATTGCTGAAGCACTCAAGTTTATCTTAGAAACAGACGATGTAGCTGTTATAGTAGATGCTAGGCATTATTGTGTTAAATCACGTGGTGTTGAGGATATGCTGTCATCTACTACAACATCACACATGGGCGGGGCATTTAGAGATTTCTCTGAACCTAGAGCGGAGTTTCTTCAGTTAATTAATAAGAGGTAGGAATGAGCTATACATACATAATGTCAGGTATCTCTATGGTCCTAAAGAATGGTAATCCTAAGCTTAGAGATAATGTTAAATATTCTAAAATGATAGCTGATACTATTAAGAACTCTAAGGAGTTTCTTAAGTTTGAAATGATGTTTAATGCATACCATGAAGCTGGTTTAATGGGTAAGTATCTTTCAAAATATGATTACTTTGGTGGAACATGGCATGCAGATTCTGGTGGTCTGCAAATGGTTACACAGAACAAAACTATTACAGATGAGTGGAAAGACAAGATATATAATGTCCAATCTAAACACTCATCATATGCTATGTGTTTTGATGAGATGCCTATTTATGTTGCAGAAACAGCAGGTAATATGTCCAGACTAGATTTATCAGGTAGACGATATATCAGGGAATGGACTAAAGATAAAGCTGTACAAACAGGTAAGAATGTAAAACGTCAAATAGAGATCATTAGAAAGAACAACTCTGATACTAAGGTGTTTATCATTTGTCAGGGTAATGAAACACAAGATTTTGTAAATTATTTTGATGATGTAGTGGACCAGTTACCACCAGATTATTATACATCTATAGCAGGTGTTGCATTATCAGCTGCGTGTACAGGTCTTGGAATGTTAGAATCAATTAAAATGGCCGCATCGTATAGAAAAATGAGTATACCTAAAGGAATAGGTAAAAAACTACATTTTCTAGGATATGGGTCTATTAACAGACTGCGGCCTATGATGTATCTAGAAGCATCAGGTTATCTAAATGCTGATATTACTTTTGATTCATCAACACATGCTATGGGATGTCTTCTAGGAGAGATTAGAATAGCAGATTCTGAAGTTATTAGATCTCAAAAGTCTGCGAAATATGCGTTTGGTAATAGAAATGGTAGATCTGCTAAAACAGATTCGTTATATAAACATCTTTATGTAAAGTACAGGTCAGTATTTTCTAAATATTATCCTAATCTAACTGAAGACGCTTATCTAGCTGTTGTAGGAATTGATCATACTACATCTAAAAGATATCGTAAACGTAGAATGGCTAAAGATACTATTAAAAAGTATAATATTTCTATAAGGGATTCTATAGTTATTCAATTATATACCAGATTTCTAGTTGCTTTTGATTCCTATACTACATTCTCTAAAGATATGGATAAGAGATACCATAATATTAATTCTGGTACTATCGATGATTCGACAGCACTTGCTGAACTAGTTAATTCTGGTAATATCGATGATTCGACAGCACTTGCACTCCTAGCAAAGGTTAAAACAACTGAAGAATATGATACATGGGAGAAGAAATATGAACGGTATGTCGAATCTAACCGTATTAAAGATTATGCAACATTGGATGATGCTAAAGCTGACAAACCGATTACTTTAAATAATGAGAAAACAGAAACTCCTACAACATCTCCAGCTAGAGATAAAAAGGCATATCAACCAAGCCCAGCAGTAACATTAGGATAAGGAATATTATGACAGATAAATTATATTATACTTGGGAAGAATACAATACTGATATCAAACGTATTGTAAAAGATTATAAATTTGATTCAGTAGTGGCTCTCTATAGAGGGTCATTACCAATCGCTACTCACCTTACTAATATCACAGATGCTACTATGTCTGTGATTAAGTATCAATCATACGGTAAAGATAAGAAACAATCTATTGATACTAAAGCACCTACATGGTTAGTACAAGGAATGATTAGACCTAAGAAGGTACTGATTATTGATGATATCTATGATACAGGGTCTACTATTAGGAACTGTAAAGACTTTATAGGAGATGTAAGTTGGGATATTACCTATCTTACCCTCTTTGGTAAGAAGAATGATGACTCAGTTGAGTATCTAAGAGAGAATGAAGGAAGATGGGTTGTCTTTCCTTGGGAAACTATTACTTGACATTCTCTCGTAAGTAGTGTATAATACATGGTATATAATTAATAAGAGGTAAGTAAGATGGGTAAGTGGGTAATTGATAAAACTATTGAGTTCTGTTACGGACATAGGGTTTGGACACAGGTTCTTAATGGTGAGTATTCGGATGATTTACAATGTGCGTGCAGGCATCTACATGGTCATGAAGGTAAGATACAGGTACACCTAACAGGTGATGGACTAGACCCAACTGGTATGGTCACTGACTTTAGACACTTAGAATGGCTTAAGAAGTGGATTAATACTAATGTAGATCATCAATTTATATTAGATATTAACGATCCACTATATGATCAGTTATTAACTTCTAATCTAGGTCATTTAGGTATTCATTCACTTTATGAAGTATTTGTACCAGGAACTGAGCATTTAACTGGATGGAAAATTAATCTTAAAGATACTAAGCCAGGTACACCTGAATATGAGTACAAAGAGGGATTCTTTATTGTTGATTTTGTACCAACATCAGAGAATTTATCTAAATGGATAGCTGAGTTAGTACAAGTTAAAATGAAACCTCTTAATGTAACAGTAGATTCCATTGAATGGTGGGAAACACCTAAATCACGGAGTATCTACTATGTCTAATATCATTACCAAATCTAAAGAAACTGTAAAAGGTAAATCTGTATTACTATTTTCTGGTGGAATGGATTCAATAATGTTTGATAAGCTATTAAATCCTGATGTATTATTATATATCCCATCAGGTTCAGCTTATGAAGAAATAGAAACAGAAAAAGTTCATGAGTTAGCTAACTCAGGTTGGATTGATTGGAACAAGTTAGTGATATTAGATGAAGTTTTAAATCTAAAAGCTTTCGAAAGAGATGATATGATTGTACCTAATAGAAATGCTTATCTTGTACTGTTAGCATCTCATTATGGTGAAAAGATTTATCTTGGATCTGTATATGGAGATAGATCATTTGATAAAGATAGAACTTTTTATGGATTTATGGAGAATTTACTTAATCATATATGGCAAGCACAACATTGGACAGAAACACGTCGATTTACTGTAGAATCCCCCTATAAAGATGTTACTAAGACTGAGTTAGTTGATGAATATATTAAAGCAGGAGGCTATGTAGAAGCACTAATGGATTCATATTCGTGCTATTCTGGTGACCCACAACCTTGTGGTATATGCAAACCTTGTTTCAGAAAAGCTGTATCTTTAATCAATAATAAGATCTACATTCCTGAAGATTATTATAGAGCTAATCCGTTTACAGCAGAATGGTTAGTAGATGTACTACCAGAAATGAAAAAAGGTACATACAGAGGTAAAGAGGATAAAGAGACCTTAGATGCTATTAATGAGCAACAATGGCTCTCTGTATGTGATGCATTAGATTGAAAATAAATGAAATGAGTTCTTGACATTTAGGTTAGAATTTGTTATAATGTATATGAAAGTTAGTTAGTTAGGCCTCAAAATGATCGCGGAATATGCAACACTTCAACCACAAACTCATCGCTCCAACCCTGTAAAATGGGAAATACGATGGGATAAAACAAAGTCAGATGCAGATGGTTATACTATCCTCTGTATAGAATTTACACATAAACCTACCAGAATTAAAAGATATCAAACACTATCAATGCAGTTTATACATGATTCTAGAGAGCTAGAACAGCGATTAGAAGATTTATGTGACAAGCATTATTATGAAATAACAAAGGAATTAAAGAAAAATGGATAAGGATAAAGTAATACTAGTCGATGCCGATGGTGTCTTATTAGATTGGGAAAGACCGTTTACACAATGGATGATTGATCATGGTTATAAAGCGGCTGAAAATCACATAGAACTCTATAAAGTGCATGAAAAGTTTAATCTACCTAAGTCAGAGTCTAATGTAATGGCTCGATACTTTAATGAGTCAGCATCTATAGCACATATGCCACCTCTTAGAGATGCTATTAAATATGTTAAGAAACTACATGAAGAACATGGTTTTGTGTTTCATCTCATAACATCACTCTCTTCTGATACAAATGCACAAGAACTTAGAACTAAAAACATTAGAACTTTATTTGGTTCAAGTGCATTTGAGAAGTTTATATATCTAGATACAGGTCAAGATAAAGATGAGGTTTTAAAGGCATATAAAGATTCAGATATGTTCTGGGTTGAAGACAAGCCAGCTAACGCGGATGTTGGTATTGAGCTCGGTTTAAGATCAATATTAATGTCACATACACACAACCTAAGCTATAAAGGTAAGGCTGAGCGGGTATATAACTGGAAAGATATTTATCATATAATTGACTCTCGTATACGTTTAAAAGACCTAGACAATCTTTGGACAGGTGATGATTCTTTGGAATTGGACCCATGGAAAGACATTCTAGAAGACGTTAGAGATGAAAGAATTGCCAATGAAGCCAAATGAATTGCCAAAAAGGCAAATGAGTTCTTGACATTAAGGTCAAGATTTGTTATACTGTAATTGTAGTCGGGGGTATTGAGTTTTTTCGTTTTAAATTATGAGGTTCCTATGTTGATAATGTCCTGTTTGTTCCTTCTTTCCTTCCTCTTGTTACTCTTCAAAGTGTATAAATCTTATACAATTGTTATCACCGTTTCTAAAATTAACGTTCAATCTGATGATGATATCGCAGATGAACTTGTTCTTGTCCATTCTACTCCTTGGGAGATATAATATAATGACTAATGTAGTTAAGTTGTCACCTGTAAAAAGTCCTGTAAAGAGCACCACAGAGCCTGTAAAGCCTACTGTAAAACGTAGATTAAATGATGTTTCACCGTCTGAGTGGGATCGCGTTTCATGCAAATATGTTACTATTATTGAAAAAAAATGAAAAAAAAGTAAATGAGTTCTTGACATTACGGTAGGGATTTGTTATACTGTAATTGTGGTCGGGGATATTGAGACCACACCAATCAAATCAATTATATTATGGAGTTATTATGGATATGTTAGCGAAGCAAGCACATGATGCAGCAGTTGCAAAATGGATGAAAAGTAATGATGTTACTGTAGTTCGTGCTCAAAAATCACCAAAGATATATCAAAAGTATAATAAGGATTATAGAATAGTTGCTAATTTTAATGCAGCGTTTACTAGAGAAGTTTATGATCATCAGTATTTTAAATTAGTTAATGCACCGTTAAAAGATAGTAATGTTAATTCGACATACATAGTTTCGGTAAAGGATAAAGAAAGTGCTGATTTTACCACATATTACCGTACTGCGTATAGATCAGTTAAGACAGTTTCATGGACTATTTTGTTACAACAAAAAGTAGATAGATTTTTAAAAAATGATAAAAAAGTTAATGCTCGTGAGAAGTACTTAGTTGTTAAACATTCAGACAGTGCTTTGTTTAAGGATCGTTTTAAAGATTCAGTTTCTAATGTTTATGAGATACAATGGGACAGTAAGATTAAAGCGAAATCGAAATCAGATATGTTGATATCATTTGACCCTTTCACGAAATAAGTGTTGACAAAGATACTGAAATTTGTTATAATTAGTTATAGTTAATTAAAAGGAGGTATATATCGTATGATGAATAAAGCATTACTTTCCAAGCTAATGGCACGAGAGGATTTAGAGGTGATTGAAGGGAACTTCAAGACAGCCTCTTTTGATCCTAAAAATCGTATCGTTAGACTTCCTCTATTAAAAGAAGAGTTTAATGAAGCAGCTACTCTGTTCATTGGACATGAGATTGGACATGCTCTGTACACACCAGACTTCTTCTCTCATGAAGAAAAGAAAGCTGAGTTAGCAGATATTCCTTTTGATATTATTAACATTGTAGAAGATGTTCGTATTGAACGTAAGGTCCGTGAGTTCTATCCTGGTCTAGTTAATGACTTTCTTAAAGGTTATAAGAGATTAATGGATGACAACTTCTTCGGAGTTAAAGATAAAGAACCAAATGATTTAAAATTCCTAGATAGACTTAATTTAAAAGCTAAACTAAATGCTCTTATTGATGTTGACTTTTCTTTTAAAGAAACATTAATGATTGAGAAAGTTAATTCAGTAGAAACATGGGACGATACTGTTGCTGTTTCACGTGCTTTAATGGAGTTTATTAAAGAGCAGCATCAAGAAGAAGAAGAACAACAACAAGAGGTTTTAGAAGAATCAAAAGGTCCGTCTTCTGAAGAAAGCACAAATGAGGAAGAAGAAGATTCAGAGTCAAATGAAGAGCAAACTTCAATATCGGCTGAAGAAGAAGAAGATTCATCTGAAGAAACTCAAGTAACTGGGGTTAAAGGAACTTCAGGTGAAGTAACTGAAGATGAAGATGAACCTGATTATACTTCTGATACAGATCGTTCAATGCGCCAAAATGAATCTAAGATGGTTCATTCCGGTGATGATACAACATATATTAGAGTTACTAAAAATCAAATAGCTGATGAGTTCATTCATACTGAAGAAGATTTAGTACTTTCTAATAAAGCGTTTGAAGAAAGATATGGTCAATGGGATGAATTTTGGCAGCATAAAGAGGCTATGAAGGAAGAGTATTCATCCTTTATTAAAGAGATTAAACCTGCTGTTAATGCTATGGTTCAGCAGTTTGAACTTCGCAAGTCAGCAATGGAGTCTAGAAAGATTAGAGAGTCTACTTCAGGTTCAATTGATGTTAATAAATTATGGCAATACAAGCTAGATGATCATATCTTCAAGACTGTTATGTCAATGCCTGATGCCAAGAATCATGGTTTGTTAATGTATATTGACTATTCAAGTTCAATGACTCGTAGAATTTATGAAACATTGAAACAGGCTGTAATCCTTTCTATGTTCGCCAAGCGTGTAGGTATTCCGTTCGAATTATACGGTTTTACTACTGATGCAACTAAGTATAGAGAAGCACGTGCTAAGGATCTTGAGAACCTCAGAGATGGTGCAGAGAGTAAGTATGATTATAAGTCATGGGCATTAAAATTAGTTAAGATTGCTGATTCTAAATGGTCTAAAATTAAAATGCATACAATGTTTGAAAGAGCTATGTTTTCGGCATGGCCATATTCTGGTCGTACTCCTTTTACAGAACCTGCTTTCCAGTTAGGTGGAACACCATTAAATGAGACTATTTCAATAGCTCATATTATGACAGATGATTTTGTTAAAAGAAATCATATAGAGAAGATGAATGTTGTGTTCTTAACCGATGGTGATGCTCAGGATATGAGATTGCGAGAACATCTTAACCAATGGACGGATACAATCGTTTGGGATATTGAAGGTCATGGTAAGATTGAGTTAGCTGATAAATATAATAATTATGTTCCTTCTGAATCAAGACGACAACAAGCTAAGAAAACGCTGCTTGGATCCCTCTCAAAGAAATACAATGTAATTGGTTTCTTTTTAACTGATCGTAGAAGTCAGGTAGGACCAAATGGTTACCATATCTATAATAATTATGGTGGTTATGATTCATTTATTACAGTTCATGACAAAAGACTTCAGGCAGTTGATGATGAATTTGTTCCTAAAGCTGACTCGGATGCCAACATTTCTACCGAGGCTACTGATCGTAAAAGAATGAATTCGATCAAACGTGACTTTAAGAAGTTTCAAAAGAACAAGAAAATGAATAAGTTGATTGCTCAAGAGTTTGCTAGATTGGTGGCTTAATTATGAAAGGTCTGAAATGGTTATCTACATTTCTTTTAGTGGGGGGTGGTATTGTAATAGCACTCCATATCAATGAGTCTAAATGGGGA
>ENA-OREN01001126-OREN01001126.1-marine-metagenome-genome-assembly--contig:-NODE-1126-length-33080-cov-8.016302_pt1 | contig 33080 bp, 37 predicted proteins | sample MGYA00248624_ERZ508555 | MGnify/ENA primary metagenome ERZ508555 (study PRJEB26222, sample SAMN06267773) | marine metagenome | isolation source: Saanich Inlet, British Columbia, Canada | place...
CCAAACATGTCCTTCACCTCTTTGTGGGTGGTCGTTCCTTTTACGACATTGGCATAAAGTGATTCGTCAAAATTTTTCCCGGCTGTTCCACATCCTGAAAAAAATATTGCCAGAATCATTGTGGCAAGGCTAACGTGTAGAGAAAGATTGGCTCTATGAAGTCTGATTTTTTTCATGAGGTTTCGATATAGTATTTTTCTCGGTGGAGCTTTGGATTGACGTTAAAGGTAATCTCAAGGTTATTTTGTTTTTCCATTTCTTCCAGCAATCCGCTTTCTTCCTCAAACAGCATATCGTAAATAACAGGGTGAACTTTTATTTTCAGCTTTTTATTGGTGATGCTGTCGTTGCCTCTGCGTTGGATTTCGCGGATGATTTCATAGCAGATGGTTGAAGGGCTTTTAATATAGCCTTTTCCCTCACAGTAATCACAGGGGTCGCATAAGGTCTGTACTAGGCTTTCGCGAACGCGTTTGCGGGTCATTTCGACCAAGCCCAGTTCAGAAATTTTCAGAATGCGGGTGCGCGAACGGTCACTCTTCAAAGCTTGTTTCAAAGCATTCGATACGATCTCTTTGTTTTCTTCATTAGCCATATCAATGAAGTCTACAATGATGATGCCACCAATATTTCTGAGGCGCAGTTGGTAGACCACTTCCTTTAACGCTTCGAGGTTGGTTTTAAGAATCGTATCTTCGGGGTCACTGTGCCCCACATATTTCCCCGTGTTGACGTCAATTGCAATCAGGGCTTCGGTTTGGTCTATTATAATGTAACCTCCAGACTTCAACCAGATGGTGCGCCCCAATGCGCGATTGATATCTAGCTCGACACCATAATGATCGAAGATCGGCATCGGGTCTTTATACAATTCAATTTTATCTGAGAGATGCGGCAGGTAAGTTGTGCAAAACTCCAGGCATTTTTCGTAGTCCGATTTTGAATCAATGACCAGCCTTTCGGTGTCATTGGCAAATAGATCGCGCATGGACCGAAAAATAAGGTTTAGGTCTTCGTAGACCAGATGCGGTGCGCTGATGCCTTCGGATTTTTTTTTCAGATTCTCCCATAGATGGTGAAGAAAGCTCACATCCGATTCAAAATCGGATCTCATCGCCTCCTGACCGGCTGTGCGGACAATATAACCCGCTCCTTCATTACCCACTTCGCTGATAAGTTGTTTTAAACGTTCTTTTTCATTTTCATCTTCGATTCGTCGGGAGATACTGATATTATTGATCGTAGGCATATAGACCACATGCCGTCCGGGAAGCGTGATGTAATTGGTGATGCGCGCACCCTTGGTCCCTAAAGGATTTTTCGCAATTTGTACCAGAATCTCCTGGTCATCTTGGAGAATATCCTGAATTTTTAAATCATGGTGGGGGCGGCCTGGTTTTCCTTCGAAAGGAAGGTCTTTATCTTCATCTTCAATGGGTGGCGGTGCCAAAGCATCTACTTCATAGCCAAGCATATCTACCACATCGATGTCACCTACATAGAGAAAACCAGCTTTCTCAAGGCCGATGTCTACAAAGGCGACCTGCATCCCCGGCAGAATTTTAGTCACTTTGCCTTTGTAAATATTTCCGACAATTCCCTTATGGGCGTTATGCTCAATGAATAATTCTACCAACAGGTTATTTTCCATCAAGGCAACCCGAATTTCCCGCTGGTTTGAATTGATGAATATTTCAGAAGACATAAGTTTTTCCTGATTGATAAGGGATTAGCAAAATTATAACACGCTACAAGCTCTAGAGCCTGATAAAACTCTCCTTACAGAGTAGGAAATATAAGCGAACCGTATGTGAAAGGGATTACGGTATCTAAGGGCTGATGGGAGTCGACCTGTTACTTCCCAGGTTAGTGGAGAGTGCGACGCATTTCCACGTTCAACAGCAAGCCAATTGCAAAAAAATTCGTGATGAGAGATGATCCGCCGTAACTCACAAAGGGTAAGGGTATGCCGGTGATAGGGAAGATTCCTATGGTCATGCCGACATTAAAAATTATATAGAAGGCAATGGAAATAATAAGACCCAGAGAAAGGAAAAACCCAAAACGATCGGCGGCACGAAAGGCAATGTTCAATCCTTTTAATATGATAAATAGGAATAAGGAAATAAGAAGGATCACACCAAAGAATCCGGTTTCCTCGGCAAAAACGGAAAAAATAAAATCCGTATGTTTTTCCGGGAGAAAGTTGAGTCGACTCTGGGTGCCTGCGAATAATCCTTTGCCCCAAAATCCCCCTGAGCCGATTGCTATTTTAGACTGAATCGAGTGATAACCCGCGCCTAAAGGGTCTAGCTCAGGATTAAATAAGGTGTGTAGTCTTGCTTTCTGGTAATCCTTAAGAACAAACCAGAGCGCAGGTGCTAAAGCAAGTCCGCCGACAAACAGCTTGATCAATGTCGCCTGATTGATTTCGATAGCCACAATGAATGCAAGAAAGATGAAGAGAATCATCATGGTCGTGCCGAGGTCCGGTTGTACGACAATGAACCCACCTATTGTAGCGGTTAGCAGAGCAGGGACGATAAGATCGCGTAGAGTATATTGGCCGGAAAGTTTTCCCGACTCAAAATATTTTGCGAGAACGATGATAATGGCTATCTTGGCAAATTCTGAAACCTGGATGCTTACCGAAGCAATTCGTATCCAACGTTTAGATCCTGACACCACGACACCGTTGAGCAAAACATAGCCCAGTCCGATAATTGTCAATGCATAAATGAGATAGGCGTAGCGGCTGAACCAGCGATAGTCCAATGCCAGAGCAACCAGCATGGCAATGAGGCCGTAGCCGATCCAATAAACCTGTTTGATGTATAGTCCGCGAAAAAATTCTTCAGGGCGAGCGTGGTTGGCACTATAGATAGTGACCACCCCAATCACCGATACAAGCAGGATGCTCAAGAAGTACAGCCAGTTGAAATTGGATGCTAGACGACGGTCAATCATAACCAAAATTTTACCACAACTAATTGAAAAATAGTCGCTTGTTTTGTATTGGAATGCTGTTTGAGCAAAGTTGAGATTGTCTTGAATTTGGGCTATCTTAGGAAACGGGAGGTAGCTTATGGAAAATAAGGATCAGAAAAAAAATGCAGATGAAGTTTCTGAAAAAAACGATAAAAGCAAAAAAGAAAAAATGGAAGATCAAAAAAAACAAAATGCCCGGCTGGCTGAGCGTAAAGGCCAACGCCCTGCGTTCCCTTTTAGCAGAAAAAAACTTTAAGAGCTTTTCAATAATTGGCGAATTGCCGACTCGGTCACTTCATAACGCCCTTCCCCGAAATGCATATAACGGACTCTTCCTTGTCGGTCGATTAAGTATAACGCCGGCCAATAGCGATTTTTATATGCCCGCCACAAACGAAATCCGTTATCCTGAGCTACTGGAAATTTTATCTGATGTTTTTTGACTGCTTGTAGAACATTCTGATATTTTTTTTCAAAACCAAATTCCGGCGCGTGTATTCCCAGAACAACAAGACCGTGGCCTGTATATTTTTTATGCTAGGTTTTTACATAAGGCATTGCGTTCAGGCAGTTGATGCAGGAGTAGGTCCAAAAATCAATCAGCACCACTTTCCCAAGCAGTTGCCGCATCGATGCAATAGGGGGAGTGTTGATCCAGTTTTCCAATCCTCTGAATTTCGGTGCGGGGTAAAGCACGGGTAAAGAGGAAGGACTGCTTTTTCCTCTTGCTGTTTTTTTAAGGTTAAATAAATTCCCGAAAAAGTTATTTCCCATATTAAAATCCTATCAGAGTTTTAATTTTAGTCGTAAAATTTATACGGACCTTACAGCTAGAATCCCTTGAAATAGTATTGAACAATACTCCTAGGAATTAATTATGAAAGATTGCCCCTGTGGTTCTGATTTCCCTTACACCGATTGCTGTGGTCCTCTGATTCGTGGTACAGGTTTTGCCGATACGGCGGAAGACCTGATGCGCTCCCGGTACACTGCTTTTGCAAAACAAAACTGGGAATATCTGGTTTTGACCAGTCACCCTGAAGAAAAAAAAGAAATGGCCCGGCTGGAATCATCCTTGATAGATGAAGGTGCCGAATGGAAAAAACTGGAGATAGCAGGCACTCGCAAAGGGGGTAGAGAAGATAACGAAGGTCAGGTCGATTTCATCGCGCACTATATAAAAGATGGGACGCCACAGACCCTGCGTGAATCTTCGCGTTTTTATAAGGTCAACGGGCGATGGGTTTATAGTAGAAAAGATTCCACTCTCCCACCCGTCCCCACCGCACCCTTGAAAAAACCGAAAACATTTACCCGCGACACGGCAAAAATTGGTCGTAACGACCCCTGTCCCTGCGGAAGCGGTAAAAAATATAAAAAATGCTGTGCCTCCTAATGAAATGAAGAAACCGTAGTAGCAAAACTTTCAAGGAGATATCCCCAATCGGAACCCAACACCTTTTTTTTCTTTGGTGAAGGGGATATGTCAGCGAACTATTGTAAGAGAGACTGCAATATTTATAAGATTAGGGGGTGTTGACCAATCGCCACGACCCTAGTGAGCAAGGCTATATTAATCAATGCTATTTTTTGCTTACTCTCTAATCAGGATACCTGAAAGCCTTAATTTACGCTAGTTAACTCAATTACTCCCAAACGTTATCACAGGTTATTAACAATTTTTGTGGAAAAGAATTTGCACGGTCATCTCCTCTCTAAATGCCTTGTAGGGCAAGGATATCCGCATCAATGTGGCTGAGAAGCTCTATTTTTAGACTTGAAATACAGGAGCAGACGAGAACTACCGTTATCTATAGCGAATCCTATGCAAACAAATACAGAATTGCGTTGGCCTTTATAGGTGGTGAAAATATTCTGCGTCAAAATTCCGAGGGGCTTTTAATGCTAATTTTATGCCCTAATATAGAAATAATAAGTTTTTAAAATATGAATAGTTTTTTGACTCTTTATTTTAGTGGTTATCCGGCTGCCAAGAATTTGATACCAGTTTTAAGCTTTAATGCTCGGTATAATTAGCGGGGCGTACTCTTACAAAAAAATGTGAAAAACTGTTTAATCTCGAATGGGTTGTCAACAAATAAATGTTCGATGGGGTGAAATTTAGAAAAGCATTGAAAATAAATTAGTTATCGCCGTTTTTTTTATGATTGTTTTTTACCGTTCTCAATTTCCAGTTTTTAGCTAGCAGGGCGAAGTGGCGTTTATTCACAAGTTCTTCACAATTTGAAACTTTGTTAAGACTTGTTTATTTGCTCCTTATTGAATTGGCGAAAGAATAGGATTTGGAGTGAAGAAGCGTCAAAGGGCCTGCGCCGTATATTATTTATGAGACTGGAGGAAGTTTTCCATGTCAATAGGGAGGTTGGCGGAAAAAGAAAGCGGAACTTCTGAAACGGGATGATTCAATTCGAGATGACTGGCGTGAAGAGCCTGTCTGTCCATTTTCAGCGTTCCTGAATTGGGGTTTTTGCCGCCATAAAGCTTGTCGCCTATAACCGGATGATGAAGAGATGCCAAATGAACTCTAATTTGATGGGTTCTTCCGGTTTCCGGGAGAAGCTTTAAATAGGTCCAGCTTTTACAGCGCTGTAAGACTTGATAATGAGTGCAAGCTGGGCGACTGTGGTTTCCTCCCGTACCCATTTTTTTACGCTGTGTTTTGTGTCTGCCTATGGGTGAGTCGATCGAACCTGTATCATTTTTTACTTTGCCTTTTACAAAGGCGAGATATTCTTTTTTTATTTCTCGGTTCTTAAATTTTACTGCGAGAGCTTTATGCGCAGTTTCAGATTTTGCGATCAGTACCAATCCCGATGTTTCCTTATCCAGTCGATGCACAATTCCCGGTCGCTCCACTCCGCCAATTCCGGAAAGGTCATCACAATGGTGGAGCAGGGCATTGACGAGGGTCCCTGCAGAATGGCCCGGTGCGGGGTGCACCACCATACCTGCGGGTTTGTTAACCGCTAACATATGTTCGTCTTCAAAAATAATGTCTAAAGGGATGTCTTCAGAAGTGGCGTCCAGTATCTCCAGAGGGGGTAGTTGCAACTCAACTTTTTCTCCGAGTCGCATCTTATATCCTGCTGGACGCGATTTTGCATTCACCGTCACACAGTTTTCATCAATTAGCTTTTTTAATCGTGAGCGGCTGATTTCCTGCAGGCTTTCAGATAGAAAAACATCGAGGCGTTTTTTACTCGAAGTTTCATCGACCTCAAACTCATAATGTTGCATAGAACTCCCATGCCCTCTAGCGAGGGAGATAAATAGAAAAACCTCAATCGAGGAGCTTGTTGATAACCGCTCGCTATAAAGAGTTTTGACCTATTGGCCCTACGCCGAGTAGGGCTATTTTTCCAAAAGGCGAGGCATCAGCTCGACTAGATTGCAGGGCTTGTGCGTACTATCGAGTTGGTGGACAAGGATCTGGTCCCATCCATCTTTGCAGGCTCCTGTAGAACCAGGCAAAGCGAACAGAAAAGTGCCGTTGGTCACACCCGCAGTACAACGTGACTGCAGTGTCGAGGTTTTGATGTTCTGGTAGCTCAGCATACGAAACAATTCGCCAAACCCAGGAATGGCTTTGTCATACAACTCTTCGAAGGATTCTGGCGTTATGTCGCGGCCGGTGACACCAGTTCCGCCTGTGGCAATCACAACATCTACTTCCGGACTGGCGATCCATTTCTTTAACTGCACTTGAAGCAAATCTATTTCATCCTTGATAATCTTTTTCTCCGCCAGATGGTGTCCGGCATCTTTTATCCGGTCAACCAGCACTTGACCCGATTTGTCATCAGCTTCTGTTCTTGTATCAGATACCGTTAATACTGCAATATTCACACATTTTTTTTTACTCACAACCTGATCTCCTGTTCGCAAAAAATACCCGCAGAATCCGTTTCAAAAGTACTCTGAATTTAGGTGGATTTAATAAGAATTTTGAAGTTAAATGTTTTCTTTACCAAGTATAGCATAAGCCAAACAGGGAACAAAAATGCCAACAGCAATCGTAACAGGTGGTGCCATCCGTATCGGAAAGGCCATGGCCCTGCATCTTGCAGGGAAAGGATTCAACATTGCCCTGCATCACCACAAGTCATTGCCCTCTGCAGTGATTGAAGAAATCAAATCGCAGGGTGTTCAATGCCGGAATTACCCTTGCGATTTCTCCAACCTCGAAGAAGCGGAACGATTCATTGAAAAAATTCTTGCCGATTTCGATGATGTGGAACTCCTCATAAACTCTGCGGCAAACTTCATTCAGGAAAACCTAGAAGAAACTCAAAAGAAAACCCTGGCCGATACTCTGCATTTAAATCTGATGTCTCCCTACCTGTTGATGCGTGACTTCAAGCGAAGCGTCAATAAAGGGATGATCATCAACATTCTCGATGAACGGGTGCGCAAACATGTTTCTACTTTCGGCGCTTACTCCGTTAGTAAAGTCGGACTAAAATATTTAACCGAACTGGCGGCAGTGGAATGGGGAGAAACCGTTCGCGTAAACGGCATTGCTCCGGGGCTCATCCTGCCACCTCAAGGAGGAGCACCAGGCTATCTGGAAAAAGCCGCTAAAAAAGTCCCTACTCGCACTCATGGGGAAATTGAAAACCTCCTACAGGCTCTCGACTATTTAATGGAAAATCAATTCGTTAATGGCGACACCCTGTTCGTCGACGGTGCGGAGAGCTTCCGCTAGCCCTTAACAGAGAGATTATTTAGTTTCTCTGGCAAAATAAAAGCTGGTACTCTTATTAATAAGTTGTTCCAAGAAATATAAAACGGAGATAAAAATGAAAAAAGTTTTTACTGCGATTTCATTGATCGCAATGTTGATGTTATTTGCTTCGACCGCTATGGCCCATGACGGTGAGCATGTAGGTGAAAAAAAGGGCCACGGTATGTATGAAGAAGGTAGCAGCGGATCAGCTATGGAGATGGATCGTAATTCCCGCGCGAAAGCTCATGAATATAAAGAAGAGCATGGCGGAGATCATTCCAAAGAGCATTATGAAAAGAAGTACGGTAAGTACGAACACGAAAAGAACCACATGAAAGAAGAAGGCAGTAGCATGAAAGACGAAGCCATGAAGGTGAAGGAAATGGAACAAAAACGCATGAACGAAGGAAGCAAAATGTAGCGGCGTAACCGCCGCTGGTAATGGGTCAGGACGTTTTGTAGCGAAACGGAACCTGTTAGCTTATAGAAAAATTGATTGTGAAAATTGAAACCCTCTCCTGTTTAGGAGGGGGTTTTTTATTGTTTGATATCTGGATTAGAGTAGCTAATAGGGTCTTCAAAACCTGCGTCGTTAAACCCTTTCAAGCGCAAAAGGCAACTATCGCAACTACCGCAGGATGCTCCGTCTTCAGCGGGATTATAACAACTGTGGGTCAGCGAATAATCAACGCCTAATTCCAATCCTTTAAGTATGATCTCGGCTTTTGTTAGTTGGATTAACGGAGTGTGTATTTTTAATTTTTCTTCCCCTTCCACTCCGGCTTTGGTGGCGAGGTTGGCTAGAGTTTCAAATGCGGCGATGAATTCGGGACGACAATCGGGATAACCGCTATAGTCAACTGCGTTGACACCCAAAAAAATATTCTGCGCATTTTTTACTTCTGCGTACGCCAGGCAAAATGAAAGAAAAATAGTATTGCGAGCAGGAACGTAGGTGATGGGAATTTCCGCGCTCATTTCTTTTTCATCGCGATGCGTTGGAACGTCAATGGAATCGGTTAACGCCGATCCGCCAAATTGTCGCAGGTCAATGGTCATGATCTGGTGATCAATAACGGCGAATTTTTGCGCAATTTCTCTAGCTCGCTCGAGCTCTACCTTATGCCTTTGCCCATAATCGAAACTGAGGGCGTAGACCTCAAATCCTTCTTTTTGTGCAATTGCCAGAGTGGTGGTGGAGTCCAATCCGCCACTTAGGAGGACTACCGCTTTGTTTTTCATAGGTTAAGGGGGATGAGGGTCGGTAAATGTATTTTAAATATTGCCAGCATCGGGGGGTTATTATATACTAACTTATTTACAATAAAGCCAAATATTCCCCTGAAATTTTAAGGGTTTAAGCTGATTTTTCATGTTTGAAAATTTATCGGATCGCCTTGAGCGAATCTACAAAAAATTAAAAGGCCGCGGTATATTAAAAGAGGCGGATGTCGATGAAGCGTTGCGCGAAATTCGTGTTGCGTTGATCGAAGCTGATGTCAGTCTGCCGGTGATAAAAGATTTTCTTGCCCCGGTGCGTGAAAAAGCCGTAGGTCAGGAGGTATTGAAAAGTCTGACTCCCGGTCACCAGATGGTTAAAATTGTTAATGATGAATTAACAGTTTTAATTGGTGATGCTTTTACGGATATTCAGTTTGCTGCGAAACCTCCGACTATAATTTTGATGGCCGGATTGCAAGGGTCGGGTAAAACCACCACTGTTGGTAAGCTTGCGAAACGGTTTAAAGAAAAGGGTAAAAACTGTCTTTTGGTTCCTGCCGATGTTTATCGTCCGGCGGCAATCGAGCAGTTGCATGTTCTCGGTCGCGACCTGAGTGTTGCGGTTTATGACGGCGGTGATGAAAAAGATCCGATTGCGATCTGTAAAAAGGCTCTGGACGAAGCGATCAATAAGATGAGCCAGGTAGTCATCATTGATACTGCGGGTCGTCAGCAGGTTGATGATGATTTGATGGACGAGTTGAAGCGCATCAAGGAAACGGTGCAACCTCACGAAGTGTTGTTTGTTGCCGATGCAATGATGGGCCAGCAGGCCGCAGAAATCGCAAAAACGTTTAACGATGCGGTTGGCATTGATGGCGTGGTTTTGACGAAAATGGATGGTGATGCCCGAGGCGGTGCCGCGCTTTCTATTAAGTCCATTACCGGAAAACCCATTCGTTTTGTGGGTATGGGAGAAAAGCTGGATGCTCTCGAACCGTTTCATCCGGATCGGATTGTTTCCCGCATCCTCGGTATGGGCGATGTCATGTCGCTGGTCGAGAAGGCGGAAGAGAATTTTGAAAAGGAAGAGCAGGAGGAATTACAAAAAAAGTTCAAGGCCAACTCATTTACTCTTGAAGATTTTCGCGATCAGTTAAAGCAAGTTCAGAAGATGGGTTCCATGGAACAGTTGATGGGCATGATACCCGGTGCTGGGAAATTGAAAGGACTCAAGGTAGACAACAACGCTTTTGTTCAGATCGAAGCGATCATCAATTCGATGACGCCGAGAGAAAGGGGCAAGCATAATATTATCAACGCGAGTCGCAAGCGCAGGATCGCTCAGGGCAGTGGAACGCGGGTGAATGATATTAATAAATTATTAAAACAGTTTGCGCAGATGCAAAAGATGATGAAAAAAGTTTCACGAGGTGGTGGACTAAATTTTGGCAGCCTCATGGGTGGCGGTGGCGGCGGTTTTATGGGTCGCTAACGAAGAAATAATTTTATTTTACAAGAGTCTTCCCCTCTCAGGGAAACCCTGTTTTGGGAAGACCGATTTTCACGAAGGAGAAAACATTGGCAGTAGTAATCAGGTTAACTCGACGAGGAGCAAAAAAGAAACCATTTTACCGAATTGTGGCAGCAGATTCCAGAATGCCGAGAGACGGTCGGTTTCTCGAAATCTTGGGGACGTATGATCCCATGATGGAAGAGAATGGTTGTAAGGTGGATGCAGATAAGGCTGTAGCATGGATTAAGAAAGGTGCGAAGCCTAGCAAAACTGTTGGTTCTCTTTTCAAAAAGGCTGGAGTTGGAGTTTAATTCCATTCGTTCTGCTTAGATCGCAATTTGTAAAAATATTCTAGATTGAGCTGCTCCTCCTTTTAGTTGGATCGTTTTTCCGCAAGTAAGGAGAGTGACATGAAGGATCTCATATTGATGATTGCGAAGTCGCTGGTAGATAAGCCCGATGAAGTGGATGTGAAAGAAGTAAAAGGGGATAAAACAACGGTCCTGGAATTGAAGGTTGCTAAAGAAGATCTGGGGAAAGTGATTGGGAAGCAGGGAAAAACAGCCCACGCCATCCGCACTATTTTGAACGCAACGGCGACCAAGTTGAAACAACGGGCTGTGCTCGAAATTCTTGAATAAATATGGACTGGATTCCGGTAGGCAGAGTAACCCGCACTCATGGTCTAAAAGGGGAATTGAAATTTTTCCCTGCCGATCAGGACGATCTTGTCGTGCAAAAAGATCAGCAGATTCGTTTAGGTGAGACGACATTCAAGATTAAGTCTGTTCGTGGTGTCAAGTCACCTTTTATTGTTAAGTTTGAAGGTGTCGACAGCATCGAAGCCGCGCAAAGTTTATCAGGCCAGGAAGTTCTGGTCGCCAAAGAAGATTTTGAGTCGTTGCCCGAGGGCGAGTATTATCGCTTCGAAATTGAAGGGCTAAAAGCATTTGACGATACCGGGAAATATTACGGTGTTATAGAAGAGATCATAGCGACCGGAAGTAACGATGTTTATGTGGTGCGTGGGGATGGTAAAGAATGGTTGGTTCCCATGATCGATTCGGTGGTACAAAATATCGATCTGGAAGAAGGTAAACTTATATTTCATTGTGTTGAGGGATTGTTTGAGGACACTCCGGTTTGACATTGTCAGCATTTTCCCGGGGATGTTTGAGTCCCCTTTCGGTGACAGCATTATTGAACGTGCCCGAGAAAAGGGTTTGCTGGATATACGGGTTCACGACCTGCGCGATTATACGCTGAACAAACACCGTAAGGTGGATGATACGCCCTTCGGCGGCGGCGTAGGCATGGTGATGAATTTAGAACCTATTGTCCGGGCTTTGGAATCGATAAAGAAAGAGGTGCCGAAAGCGAAAACGATTTTACTTTCGCCGGGTGGCAGACCTTTCGATCAGGGAAAAGCCAGCGAATTGTCTGATCAGGAAAGTTTAATCCTGATTTGCGGTCGTTACGAAGGCATTGATGATCGTGTCCGATTGCATTTTGCCGACGAGGAAATTTCTATCGGCGATTATGTTCTGACCGGTGGAGAACTTCCAGCAATGGTTCTGGTTGAGGCGGTATCTCGATTAATACCTGGTGTTTTAGGGGATTCCGCATCCATTGTTGAAGAGTCTTTCTCTGAGGGGATGTTGGAATATCCGCAGTACACGCGGCCGAGAGATTATAAAGGATTCAAGGTTCCGGATGTTTTGGTTTCCGGTGATCCTAAAAAAATTCGTGCTTGGCAAAAAGCTGAGGCATTGAAAAAGACAGAAAGCGTTCGTCCCGACCTGTTAGAAAAGATAAAACGGTCGAATTAAAAAAATAGAATTTGTAAACAGGTCGGCATTGACAGAGGTATCGAAAACAAATATTCATTTGGCGTTGGTTCATTTTCCCGTTTATAACAAAATCGGGGAAGTGGTCGTTTCATCCGTAACAACTTTGGATGTTCACGATATATCGCGTGTTTGCAGAACTTATGGGGTGGGAACGTTTTACGTTGTCACGCCACTTAAAACGCAGCAGGAGTTGGTGGAGAGGTTGGTTGGCCATTGGTTGAAGGGCCATGGCGCAGAATACAACCCGACCCGCAAAGAAGCGTTATTGAAAACGGTTGTGAAAAACAACTTGGATGATGCGGTTAAAGATATTACCGAGCAATGCGGAAAGAAGCCCCGCATTGTTGTGACAGGAGCAAAAGAAGCACCCAAAAGTATTGGCTATGCGGCGTTAAAAGATGAATTGAAACAGGGCGATCCGACTCTACTGGTTTTTGGTACGGGGTGGGGATTGGAAAAAAACCTAGTTCAAAGTGCAGATCATGCCTTGTTGCCGATTGAAGGCGTTAACGGATTCAACCATCTGCCGGTTCGCGGTGCCATTTCGATCATTCTTGATCGTTTGTTGGGCCACCGGGAAACACCGGTAGATTAATGAAAAGTTTTAAATAAAGATAATTGAGCACAATCCTAGGAGAGAGGTAAATGAATTTAGTAGATCGAGTAGAAGCGAAGGAAATGAAAAAAGAAGTCACCGATGTGCATATCGGTGACACCGTCAAAGTGCATATGCGTATTGTTGAGGGTGAAAAAGAACGTATTCAGGTGATCGAAGGTGTGGTTATTAAGATGCGTGGCGGTGGAGCTCGAAAGACTCTGACAGTTAGAAAAATTTCATTCGGCATCGGTGTCGAGCGTATTTTTCCGTTTCATTCCCCCAGAGTAGAAAAAATTGAGGTTGTCAAACGCGCAAAAATCCGCCAGGCCAAGTTGTATTACCTGAGAGAACTGCGTGGTAAGGCTGCAAGACTTAAAGAGCTCAAGCCAGTCCGACCTACATCAAAAGCCAAGAAAACTCCGAAACGAGGCAAAAAAGCAAAGGCTGCTAAAGCTGCTAAAGCCACTTCCTAATTGGGCTCCTGCCTGGTTGGAATATTTGCTATTGCTATCTTTATTTGCTCTTCCCCCTTTTAAAGGGGGCTGGGGTAAAAGCTATTTATAGAAGCTGAAGAAGTTTTTGGCTTAATCCAAAAAATTATAGACCTATTACTTCTCCCGTTAGGGAGTGAGGGCTTCTACGGATACGCCGGGCACAGGCTTAGGCTTTTCGGGAGATGGCTTTGATTTTGGTAAATTAAATGTTTGCCCGAGTCCATATTTCGTTTTTACATTCTGGTAGTCGTATTTTGCACGCGAGAGATAATTCCTGAGTCCCTGCATCCGTGTCGCATCCGCAGGATGAGTGGAAGCCCACTCCGGTGGAGCTTTGCCTCCTTTTACCTGACTGAACCTCTGCCAGAATTGGAGTGCTTCGTTCGGATCGTAACCCGCCCTGGACATATAGAGTAGGCCGATCTGATCGGCTTCACTTTCGTGAGAACGGCTGAATGGTAGGGTAAATCCATAAAGAACACCGACACCAAGAGCAGAAAGAATAATATTTCTTTGCGTATTGTTTTTCATGCTCAAACCCGCCCCAAGCATTGCCCCTTGTAATAACATTTGCTGTGTCATTCGTTGCGCCCCGTGGCGAGCTATGACATGCGCAATTTCGTGACTCATTATGGTGGCCAATCCGGCTTCGTTTTTCGCAACTGCAAGAAGACCTGTGTAGATTGCCACTTTGCCACCGGGCAAGGCGAAGGCATTTTTCTTTTCAGACTCTATCAGCTTGAATTCCCATTCCAGCTTTGGCATGTCGCTCACGGCAACAATTCTCTGACCCACTCTGCTGACGATCTGATTCAATTGCGCGTCTTCCGATTCCGTTTCCTCTTTTAATATCTGATCGTACGATTGCTTTCCCAATGAAATTTCCTGCGACTGAGGGATAAGGATCAAAACAGATCGGTTGGAAATAGGTGTCGTGGAGCAAGCAGTAGTGATAAAGACCGTCAAAATGATGAAAAGAAAATATTTTTGCATAAGTTAATTATAAAAGCCTCTATGCATTATTTCAACCCACCCTTTGAAGAGTGAGTTGATTGCTGGATTGGGATACATTATGCTTCAGCGATGGATCTATTAGAGTATGAGGCTAAAGCAGTTGCTAAAGGTTATGGAAATATTGCCGGGGTTGATGAAGCAGGACGAGGACCTCTTGCAGGCCCTGTGGTTGCCGCCGCTGTAATTTTCCCTGCCAAGATCGATATTGCGGGTCTGGACGATTCGAAAAAACTTTCTCCAAAAAAACGTGAAGAACTGTTCCCGCAAATTCAGGCCGAGGCTGTTGCTTATGGTGTGGCCATCGTCGATCGCGAAGTGATCGATAAAATCAACATCTTACAAGCGTCTCTATTGGCGATGAAACAAGCGGTGGAGCAGTTGCAAACGGTTCCAGATCTGTTGCTCATCGATGGTAACCAGAAAATAGATTCTACTCTGGATCAGTGGGCAGTTGTAAAAGGCGATTCTAAAAGCTTGTCTATCGCCGCCGCATCTGTTCTTGCCAAAGTCACTCGTGATCGGGTTATGAAAGATTACCACAAGCTTTATCCGCAATATGAGTTTCATCGCCATAAAGGGTATGGCACAAAATTACACCGAGATCTCATTGAAGAGCATGGCCCTTGCCCGATACATCGCAGTACTTTCAAAGGTGTTTCAGAATTCATAAACCGATAAATTATCTATGCTTTCATTTTTAAAGAAAAAATGGTGCCTCGCTGAGGTGTCTCACGATAAAGCTTTGGCTTTAGGCAAAGAGTTAAATATCCCCACAACCGTTGGGGTGTTGCTGGTCAATCGTGGTGTTATGACTGCAAAAGAGGCAACACTTTATCTAAAGTCGGACTTGTCACAGTTGCACGACCCTTTTCTGATGGCTGGTATGGATAAGGCGGTGAAGCGGGTGATTCGTGCCATTGAAAATGAAGAATCTATTACCGTATTTTGTGACTACGATGTCGATGGGGTGACCTCAGCGGCTTTTCTGACACATTTTTTTCGCGACCTTGGTTGTCCTGTCACCGCTTATCTTCCAGAACGGCAAGCGGAGGGGTATGGACTAAATTCAGAAGCGGTTAGAAAAATCCGCGAGCAGGGTTCAAGTCTGATGATTACAGCCGACTGCGGTATCACGGGAGTTAAAGAAGTGGCACTGGCAAATGAAATTGGACTGGATGTGATTGTCACGGACCATCATCAGGTTGGTGAAGAAGGTTTGCCGCAAGCGGTGGCGGTATTGAATCCACACCGGAAAGAATGTGATTATCCTTTTCGTTTTTTGAGTGGTGTGGGGCTGGCTTTTAAATTAGGCCTTGGCGTTCGTAGTGGATTGCATACTGCGGGAAGAAAAAAAGAGGATTTGCCGAACATGAAACGTCATCTGGATTTATTTGCTCTGGGAACCATTGCCGATGTTGCGCCTTTAACTGGAGAAAACCATATTCTGACTCGACATGGATTGGATGTTTTATCTACCTCCGCTAAACCCGGGCTGGTCGCGCTAAAAGAGGTGGCGGGCATTGTGGGAAACGTGGATGCGCGCTCAGTAGGGTTCGGCCTTGGCCCACGGCTCAACGCCGCAGGCCGATTGGGTAAGGCAGATAGCGGTTTGCATTTGCTAACCGCTACAGATCTTGGTACAGCGAAGACCTTGGCTAATGAACTCGAAAAAACAAATCAGGAAAGAAAAGAAATTCAGGAGGAAACTTTTCTGGAGGCAGAGTCTTTATTACGTAATGAAAGAGATCTTGAAAGCGAGAGAGTCATTGTGCTGGCATCAGAAATTTTTCATCCTGGAGTCATCGGTATAGCCGCTTCGAAAATAGTCGATACATACCACCGTCCCACGGTGTTGATCGCTTTGGAAGAGGGTATAGGAAAAGGGTCTGGACGTAGTATCCCGAAGTTCAATTTGTTTAAAGCTTTTACGAATTGCTCTTCTCACCTCATACAATTCGGCGGCCATGCTTATGCCGCAGGACTGAGCATAGCAGAAGAAAATGTCGATGCCTTCCGTGACGCTATGAATGAAGTGGGACATCAATTTTTAACGGACGACGATTTGATCCCAGAAATAAAACTCGATACGACTCTGGATCTATCGCAAATCAATTTCCCATTCTATAAAAGCATTGCCTTGCTTGAGCCTTTTGGAGCTGAAAATCCCGTTCCGTCTTTCCAGTCGCAGGGAGTGAAAATTAAAGAGGTAAAGCATATGGGGAAAGAAAAAAACCATTTGCGCTTTCGTGCGGTTCAGGGAAGTGGGCAAATTGGGGTGATTGCTTTTAATTTTGCCAGCCTGTTTGAGTCGCTCGATATTACCAATGAATTTTTTGATATTGCTTACGAGCTTCACCTGAACTCCTGGAACGGCCGCGAAAAGCTGGAGTTGAGATTGTTGGATATCAGAGCTTCGGAGTGATATCGTTTTTCATTCAACCCTTACAGCTTCTTTAGGATTTAGTTGTTGTGCGAGACGGGCGGGGTAGAGTCCTGCCAGAATTGAGACACCCCACGAAAAGGCGACAAGCAGAGCAATGAAAAAATAGGGAAAGTGGATCTGGATCGTCCAGCCGAAGGATTGTTTGTTGATCACAAAAATTAAAATAAAGGAAACGACCACACCCGCCATCAAACCCATTGCCGAACCTATCAACCCTAAAATCCCCGCCTCAATCAACACCATGCGTTTAACTTGATGGATGAACGCCCCCATAAATCTTAAAATTCCTATTTCTCTTTTCCGTTCTAGAATTAGTGAGACAAGGGTATTGAACAGTCCGAGCACGGCTACCAGAATGGCAATGATTTCCAGGGAGTAAGTGATCGCAAATGTTTTGTCGAATACTTCCAATACCTGTTTTTTGAGTTGAGTGTTGGAGCGAATGATAAGCCGATGTTCGTTGAGAATTTTTAAAACCTCCTTTCGAACTTCATCCAATCGAGATTTATCAGAAAGATAAATAACAAAACTATTGATTTGGCTTTCATTAAAATATTTTAAAAAGGTGGTGCGGTCGAGAATGATGTAACCTCGTTCGCGGGAGTAGTCGAAATAGATAGCTGTGATTTCAATGTTCGCGGGTCCATTTGGAGTTTTTAAGTTTATCGTGTCACCTACGTTAACCTTGTGCTTGAGGGAAAAGGCCTCAGAAACAATCGCCCGATTGTTGTTGACCACATGCTGAGCCAGTTCACTTGCTGGCGGACCCGTTTTAATAACCAGGTTTCCGTATTGTGACAGGACGGAGAAATCTCCTGTGGCAAGCACGACGGGCAAGTTGTTATAAGAAATATCCATGGCGCGGAACTGATCGATATCTGCGATCCCAAAAATCTCTTTTAATTTTTTGATGGGTTCGGAAGGCAAGGTGTGTTGGTAGTCGATATCACGGCCACCTGCAACTCGAACAAACAAGTCGGCTTTTAAGGTCTGATCGATCCAGACAATCACGGTCTGTCGGAAGCTGTGAACCATGATGGACATGCTGATGACCATCATAAACGCAATGGCCAAAGATGAAACGGCTAATGCATTTCTGCCTACGTTTTGCGAGAGGTTCATGCAAGCCAGTAGCCCTTCGCCTCCCAGTATGTTTTTAAAGAAATTGTGAGATCGGTCACGTGTCCAAAGTAATGCCGCTGGCGATAGCATGGACAATCCCAGAATAATAAGGAAAACAGAAAAGAATCCAAAATAAGGAAACTGCTTTATAGGGGGAAGCTGTGTGCAGATTCCAGCGAGTAGAAAAACAAGCACCGCGGAAAAGTTTAAATGTCGACTACCACGAAAGAGTTTCAAATCGTAACTACCGCGCCGCATGACCTTTGTAGGCGCTGTTGTGGCGGCATCCCAAGCGGGTATCAATGCCGAAACGAAAGACAACCCGACTCCCAATAGAAAATAAGGACCCATCTGCTGCCATTGGAAATCCACTTCAGTAACGTAACTGGGTGCGTATAGATTGTTGACAGTCAGAGAAACAGCATCGAGTGAGAATTGTGCGAAATAATATCCCAACCCAATTCCTAAAATAGACCCTGCGGCACCTATTATTCCGGCTTCGAGAAAAAATATAAATGCGATCAAGGTGGGTGTTGCACCCAGCGCACGCAATGTTCCTATCTCGACTCGCCGTCGCACGACCGAGAGCGCGATCATGTTGTAGATCAAGTATAGCGCAACGAGTAAAGCAACGAAGCTTAGAGCGGTGAGGTTGTATTGAAATGCCCGTAACATTTTTTCGACTTGTTGGTTTTTACGTTGTGGACGTTCCACTAGGAGATGTTCAGGCAATAGGGCAGAAATCTTTTTTTGCATGACATCAAATTTTGATGGATGCAGGAACTGAATGTCGATGCGGTCGAGTCGGCCTATTTTGTCGAACACTTTTTGTGCTGCAGCAATGTCCATCAGAGCAAAGTTTCCGTTCAGAGCTTTGGCGATACCCTCATCTTCAAGTATGGCATTGACGTTAAGTGTTTTTTCTTTTCCGTTTATCAGAAACTGCAATGTGCTGCCTATGTTAAATGGGACTTCGGGAATAAATATTTCCGGCAATATCACTCCAGCAGGGTCCATGATGAGAGGCAATAACCCCTTCAGGCCTTTTTCTTTTGTTTTTAGAGAAAAATCGCGAATGCCGCTATCTTGCAAAAGGTCGGTGCCGATAATTTCTACCACCTCGCCGCTGGTTGACTCGACACCATATCCTTCAATAACAGGATAGGCCTTGATTTCTTTTCTCAAGGAGTGAAGTTTTTTAAAATGAGTTTCATCAAAGTCTATGCCTTCTACCCGGATGACGGCATCTGCGCGCCCGAGAACCAGATCAACGCTTTCGGTAAAAGACATCATGGTTTGCTGATTGGCCAGTCGAATGCTGAGAAAAACCGCGACCCCGACGGCCACTCCAAAAATTGTGATAGTGGTGCGAAATGGATCGCGTATCAGCGGACGTAGAATGAGAGCTATGAATAGGTCTTTGAAGTAGTAAAGAAAGCTCACGATGAAATGGGGGTTAGTTTTCCATCGCGAATTTCAAAATGTTTGTTACCGCAGGCGGCGATTTGGGGATTATGGGTGACGAGGATGACGGTTGTTTTGAAATCAGATGCGGCACGTTGCATCAGTTCGATAATTTTTTGTCCATTTTCCGAGTCGAGGTTGCCTGTAGGTTCATCCGCCAAAAGGATCACAGGTTGGTGTACCAGTGCTCGTGCGATGGCGACACGTTGCATCTCACCGCCAGATAGTTCAGCGGGAAAAGATTGGGCACGATTCCAGAGACCGACATACTCCAGAAGCGTTTGCACTCGACTGCCTTGTGTTTTCGATGAGTGTGCCAGAAGAAGGGGGAGTTCCACATTTTCCTGAATTGTCAGGGTGGGCATCAGATTGAAAAATTGGAAAACAAAGCCAATTTCTTTTCGTCGCAATAATGTCAGATCGTGGTCAGAAAGGTCTGATACCTTTCGGTCTTGTAATAAAATCTGCCCTTGGTCTGGTAGATCCAGTCCTGCGAGCAGGTTCAGTAAAGTGGTTTTCCCACCGCCACTGGGGCCCATGATGGTGACAAAGTCTCCAGCCTCAAAGCTCAGGTTCACACCCTGCAATGCTGTTACAGATGTGGCCCCGCTTTGGTATGATTTATAGACATCAATAAACTGGATAATCGCCATGGCTGAATATCTTTAAATAATAAAATTGTGCCGTTGAACCTTACCGCAGATTATAATAAGAATGTGAGTTTTTGTTTAATACTTTATTGACGGATTTTGTTGTCAGGAATTGGAAGAATGGCTATTTCAGAAAAAGTGAGCGGATTTATGGAAAAGTCTTCCTGGATCAGGAAGATGTTTGAAGAGGGTATTCGGCTTAAAAAACAGTTTGGTGAAGAAAATGTTTTTGATCTTTCATTGGGTAATCCAGTCATAGAACCGCCGGATGAAGTGCAGGCGGCTTTAGTGCAGGCCGCAAAAGATATTTCGCCAGGACTGCACCGCTATATGCCAAACGCAGGGCTTCAGGATGTTAGGGAAGCAATAGCTAAAACACTTTCTAATGAATGTCAGGTGTCGCTATCTGCAAATGATCTGGTTATGGTTTGTGGAGCCGCTGGGGGATTGAACATCACTCTCAAAACCCTACTTGATAGTGGAGATGAAGTTCTGATTTTTGCTCCTTATTTTGTGGAGTACCTTTTTTATGCTGATAATCATGGGGGTAAAGCAGTAGCTGTAAAAACGCATGATGATTTCAAGCTTGATATGGATGCTTTAAAAGATGCCCTCAGTGAGAAAACCAAGGCGGTGATTGTCAATTCGCCCAACAACCCTACTGGCGTGGTTTATTCGCGTGAGGAACTAAAACAATTAGCTGAAGTATTGAAGGCGCATTCTGAAAAAACCGGGAAAGCGGTTTATTTGATCTCGGACGATCCCTATAAAAAAATAACTTTTGATGGGGTGGAAGCTGTAAACATCCTTGAGCTTTATGAAAATAGCATATATATCACTTCGCACTCGAAAGATATTGCCTTGCCTGGAGAGAGAATTGGATTTGTGGCGGTGCACCCAAAATGTGAAGATGCGGGCAATCTGATGGCAGGATTGATTTTTTCTAATCGGGTATTAGGATTCGTGAATGCCCCGGCTTTGATCCAGCGTGTGGTTAAAAATGTGCAAGGGGTGACGGTCGATGTGGAGCAGTACAAAAAAAAGCGCGACTTTTTATATGGGGAGCTGACTCGTATAGGTTACGATGTGGTGAAACCACAAGGCGCGTTTTATTTCTTTCCGAAGTCACCGATTGATGATGAAGTGAAGTTCGTAAAAAAACTGGCAGAAAAAAAGGTGCTGGTGGTGCCGGGCCGTGGATTTGGTTGCCCCGGCTATTTTCGTATCTCCTATTGCCTGCCTGATTCAGTCATAGAAGGTTCTATTGCTGGATTTGAGTCTACCTTTAACGATTTTCGTTAAAGCGGTCTATTAAGACAAGAGTTTTTCAAGGTTTTACCTCCTATGGTACATGCGAATCTTTTTTGATAAAATAGTGTCTTATATATACAAATAGAAATTAATCGTTTTTTACAGGAATATCAGTTATGGCTTTAACTACAGACCAGATAAATCGCTACAGTCGGCATTTGTTATTGCCAGAAGTAGGGGTTGAAGGGCAGGAAAAAATTTGTAATTCGAAAGTCCTATTGATTGGCACTGGGGGACTGGGTTCTCCGTTGGCACTGTATTTAGCCGCGGCGGGGGTAGGAACTTTAGGGTTGATTGATTTCGATGTGGTGGATTTGAGTAACCTGCAAAGGCAGGTGATTCATGGCGAATCAACCGTGGGTAAGCTAAAGGTCGATTCTGCAAAAGACCGAATTGCCGATATAAATTCGAGCATTGATGTCAAAACATATAACTTGAGGTTGTCGTCTGAAAATGTAATGGATATTTTTAAGGACTACGACATCATCATCGACGGCACAGACAATTTTCCGACACGTTATCTTGCGAGCGATGCTTGTGTGCTGTTGAAAAAACCTTATATCTACGGTTGCATATTGAGATTCGAAGGTCAGGCTTCGGTATTTGATTCCAGAGTCGGTCCTTGTTATCGATGTTTGTTTCCCGAGCCACCTCCACCTGGATTGGTGCCGAGTTGTGCAGAAGGCGGTGTGATAGGAATTCTTCCTGGAATTGTGGGCCTCCTTCAAGCCAATGAAGCGATAAAAATGATTCTTGGAAAAGGCGACACCCTGGTAGGCCGTTTGTTGGTGTTCGATGCTTTGGGTATGAAGTTCAGGGAAATGAAACTCAGGAAGGATAAAGATTGTCCTATTTGTGGTGATAACCCGACCATTAAAGAATTGATCGACTACGAAGAATTCTGCGGCATAGTTCCCGTTGAGGCATCACCGGAAGACGATGAAATGGAAATTGGAGTTGAGCAAGTTAAGCAGATGCTCGACAACAAGCAGTCATTTAGACTGATTGATGTGCGGGAACCGTCGGAGTACGATATTTGTAAAATTGCAGGGGCGATCCTGATTCCACTTGGGGACATAGAAGCAAAAGACCCAGCCAAGCTCAATGGATTGAGACCCGATGAAGAAATTGTTTTGCATTGTAAGGCGGGTGTACGTTCTATGAAGGCTGCCAAGGCACTCCAGGAAATGGGATTCAAAAACCTGAAAAGTATGCGTGGCGGCATCAATGAATGGTCTGAAAAGATCGATTCTTCTGTCCCGCTTTATTAACAGTCTGAAATCTTAAATTGTCCTCTTTAAAAAACCGAAAAGTAATTGTGACAGGTGTCGCAGATGGTATTGGCAGAGCTCTTGCCTTGGCCTTCGCAAAAGAAGGGGCACAGGTTGCGGGTTGCTCACGTGGCACCGAGCGTCTGGACTCTCTTGCAAAAGAGATAGAAGGTTCGGGACATATTTTTTTCGCTGCTGATCTTTCTCAAGCCGAGGGTGTTCGTGCATTTTTTGATAAGGTGCAAGAAGCCTTTGGTGGGGTAGATGCTCTTGTTAACAATGTCGGCGCGGTTTTGAAGCTTGGAAACTTTTTTGAGGTTTCCGATGAAGATTGGGAAAACTCGTTTCAGGTCAATCTTATGTCGGCGGTTCGTCTCTGCCGATTGAGTATTCCTGCGTTACGAAAATCTTCTTGTCCGCGGATTATTAACATATCTTCCATCGCGGCATCCCATCCACAGGAAATATTTCCGCATTACAATGCGATGAAAGCAGGGTTATCAAACTTGACGGTTTCTCTGGCACAAACTCTGGCTGAAGATGGCATTTGCGTCAACACGATCTCGCCTGGTCCGGTGTGGAGTCGATCGTGGGAACAGGAAGTCGAGGCGCAGGGAAACGGGCCGTCTGCTGAGCAGGCTAAGAAAGATATTATGGAGCAGACGGGTAAATCCATTCCCCTGAAAAGAATGGGAATGCCGGAAGATTTAACCGGACTGGCTCTGTTCCTTGCTTCCGAGCAATCTTCATGGATCACTGCAACGAACTTCACTGTTGACGGTGGTTTAACGCGCAACCCTTTCTAATGCCAGCTATTCTGAATTTTTCAAAATACTCTTCTATACGATGGTCGCACCTTTTATTTTTGGTGGCAATATTTTGCATTGCAAGCCAAGGTTGTTCGGTTTCTCAAACAGCGCAGCAGGCTAACAAAGTTCTCGTCAATAAAGATGCTCCCATATTTGATAAGCGTTTTCAGGATATTTCAATTGATGATATTGATCTGAAAAAATTTTGGACGCGGCTGGACGATGTTGAGGAAAGTAGGGACAGAGACCCCATCTCTATAGACAATCAGACCTTTGCTCGTATTTCGCAATCCGTCAAATCGGCGGTGGTCAATATCTATACGGTAAGGTTGGAAGAAAAAGACGCAAAAATTGGAATCGATCCCAACAGTTTATTGCCGTTTAATATCCCCATTGTATCCAGCATTCTTGATTTTGTACCGTTTCAGGTTCCTGTCCCGTTTAATTCAGAAGGGCTCAGTCTGGGGTCCGGATTTCTAATCAATGAACAGGGTTATATTCTTACCAATGCCCATGTTATTTCTAACGCAATTGATATTCGTGTGGTTCTGTCGGAAGAACAAAGAGAATATCCTGCACAAATTATAGGTATTGATCGGTTGTCGGACACGGCGTTGATAAAAATCGATCCGGATTTCCTTCCTAATGTTCTTCCTTTTGGTGATTCGGATGCTTTGCAAATGGGAGAAGTTGTTTTAGCAATGGGGAATCCATTAGGATTTCAACATTCTGTCACGTCAGGGTTAATCAGTGCCAAGGAGAGAATTTCGCCACACCCCAAAGATCGATTTGTGAACTACCTGCAAACCGATTCGGCTATCAATCCTGGAAGCAGTGGGGGGCCATTAATAAACCTTCATGGTGAAGTTGTAGGAATCAATACTGCGATTATTCAGCAGGCTCAATTGATTGGTTTTGCTATTCCCATAAACACAGTGAAAGAAGTCATGGGAATGCTGATTATTGGCGAAGATGAACGAGGATGGTTTGGTGCCAGCGCAACGCCCATTTCCAATAAAGAAGCTGCTGAGTTAGAACTTAATAGCTCTGATGGACTTATACTAAGGGGAGTGGAGAAAGGGAGTCCGGCAGAGGCTTCAGGGCTGAAGAAAAAAGATATCATTGTTGAATTCAACCATAACCCTATCGACAATTTTGTTATCTTTCGTCGCAAACTATTAGCCTTGGCTCCGGGTCAGACGATCCACTTGAAAATATTTCGCGAAGGAAAAACGTTTGAAGTGACCAGTATACTTATTAAGAAACCGACAGAAACAGAAAAAGACGAAGAAATTTTTAACGAAGATGACCCTTCTTCCTGAATAAAAATTTTTAACGGATAAAACTAATTATGACTTCTTCTATCAACCCGCAAATTTTCCGAGAATATGATATCCGAGGAATTGTGGGACAAGACCTCACTCCAGAATCTGTAGCAAGTATTGGTAAAGCCATTGGAACCTATATCAGGAGAGGCGGCGGCAAAACAATGGTTATCGGCAGGGATGTGCGTTTGAGTTCGATTGAATTTCGAGACATTCTTTCGAAGGCCTTAAATTCGACCGGATGCGATGTCATTGATATCGGAATGGTGCCTACGCCGGTGACGTATTTTGCTCTGCATCATTTCAAAGCCGATGGTGGGGTTATGATTACCGGAAGTCACAATCCACCGGAGTATAATGGATTCAAAATCAGCCAAGGCGTGCACAGTTTATATGGTAAAAAAGTTCAAGAATTAAAAAGACTGATCGAAGCAAACGATTTCGAAACAGGGACTGGCAATACAAGACAGCAAGAAGTTTTGGGCGATTACATGGAAAAGGTATGTTCCATTTTAAAGATATCGCGAAAGGTAAAAGTGGTGGTTGATGGCGGTAACGGCTGTTTTGGAATTGTTGGCCCGGATTTATTAAGAAGGCTGGGACAAGACCCTGTGGAACTGTTCAGCGAACCCGATGGCACCTTTCCCAATCACCATCCTGACCCTACGGTCAAGGAACACCTGACTCACTTGATTGCAAAAGTTCGTTCCGAAAATGCAGAGCTCGGTATCGGGTTCGATGGCGATGCAGATCGAATCGGGGTTGTTGATGAAAAAGGACACATTTTATGGGGAGATCAACTGCTCACCATTTTTGCTCGCGATATTCTTTCCCGGAATCCGGGAGCTACCATCGTGGGGGAAGTGAAATGTTCACAGAACCTTTATCAGGATATTGAAAATCATGGAGGAATCCCTGTCATGGTGGCGGCCGGGCACTCTCTGATAAAAAATAAAATGCGTGAAACAGGAGCTTTATTGGCTGGAGAAATGAGCGGTCATATATGTTTTGCCGACAATTACTACGGTTTTGATGATGCCGTTTTCGCAGCCTGCCGAGTCCTTCAAATTGTAGCGGAGTCGAAGCAAAAGGTTTCTGAAATGCTTGCCGACCTGCCGGAGACGGCTTCTACTCCGGAGATTCGGATCGATTGTCCTGATGATAAAAAATTTGGAATTGTCCGTGAGTTAACAGAAATTTTCAGAGAAAAATATGATGTTATCGATATCGATGGCGTTCGCGTCAACTTTGATGGTGGTTGGGCTTTGATACGTGCTTCAAACACGCAGGCTATTCTGGTGCTGCGATTTGAGGCTGTCAACGAAGAACGATTGCAAGAACTGGTGGTTTTGGTGAAAAAGCAAATGGATAAGTATCAGCCCGTTGTTCAATTCGATTACAAGTCATGATAAAAAAATATTTACACACAAGATTCAGAGTTTCTGACATGGATAAATCGATTTCTTTTTACCAGGATGTTCTGGGGATGGAAGTGATCGAGCAGAAAACTTCACCGCGCGGTTCTAAATTGGTGTTTCTGAAGTTTCCGGATATGGATTGCGAATTAGAATTATGCTCTTTCCCCGATTCAGGATCAGTCCATGTTCCAGAAGATTTGGTCCATCTTGCTTTTGAAGTGGATGACCTAGAAGTATGTATAGAAAAACTCAATGCGGCAGGTGTTCCTATTACAGAAGGCCCCTTAGAGACTTCAAATGGGACGAAGTTTATATTTACTGAAGACCCGGATAAATATGAAATCGAGTTGATGTATCACAAAGATTAAATTCAGGTCACGATAACATCAGCATATCCCACCACCCGGTTTTTATCTCCATTCACTTCCCCGGAAGTTTTGTATTCGATCAGTTCGGCTTTCTGCGCACCTAGTTTTTCGCAGCAAAGCAACATGACGGTCACCGGATTCACTCCACACATGGATATTTGCTCTTGCCGCACCGTTTCATAAAGACCGAGCGTGGCGCGATTCTCAATTTTGATAATGGTTTTTTTATCTTTTTCTTCGGCAAGCCTATGAGACTCGAAATGTGACATGTCTGAGCTTGCGATAATTAAAGCTGTTTTCCCCTTTATGTTCTAAAGCTTTGATAATCCCTTCGCTTAAATTTTTGCAGATGGAAAAATCCACTTTCTTCAGGCAGATCGGAACAATGTGGAAATCATTTTTGAGGCACTGCAGAAATGGAAGCTGGGTTTCCAAAGAATTCTCAAATTGATGCGCAGCAGGGACGGGCTTTACGATGGAAGTTTCTTTACATAGTTGGGTTGCCAGCTCTTCATCAATAGCAATATCGCCCAACGGCATAGACCATATGCCTTCTATCATTGCCGAAATATTTTCGCCGCGACCTGTATGGTTGGGGCCATAATAAAATTATGGTTTCCGGTATTTTGATTCGAGAATAGACTGCGCCTGCAATATCGCCGGAATATATGAAGCCAGCATGGGGAGACACTACTCCAATAGCCTTTTGCTTTTACTTTGAAAGGTTACCTAAATGACATGCTATTTTCTTTTCTAGTTCAACCGGATTTTCGGGGTAGAATTTCCCTGCTACTGCTACTGCTACTGCGCGTTGAGATGATCGCTTTTTGGAAGGATTCATTTTAGGCTATCCTCTTTCTTGCGAACTTCAAGTTGGAAGAGGAGGCATTAGCCAAGATACAAAAATCAGTGCTTTAAAAAATAAGCCCGTTTTTCTTAAGCCAGTCCTCGGTATTAAATTTTTTGTTAGAAAATTCCTGAAACTCGATTTCTTTTTTGGAAAGCTTTTGCCCATCGATGAACTGAGCCTTTTTAGGGGACTTCTTGCTAGCGCGTTTTTTTGGAGCCGGTTGTTCTTCGGTGAGCTCTTCTTCCACTTCCAATTCAAGCGAGTCAGTAAGTACTTCCATTTTAAGGACAAGAACCATAAAACTTTTTGGGCATATTTCATCGTTTTTCTGGATTTCCGCAACAATCTTTTTGACCTTAGGCGATGTCATTACCGCTTCCGTAATGGCTTTGGATAATTTTTCAAAACTGCGTTCAGACCCGTCGGATTCACTCACAAAATCCCCCTTTCGGTTTCAGAAAAACAAATTTTTTTTATATTGCTTCTACTTATCTAACCTTAAACCTCAGCTATTACCTTGTCAAGGGGACCTTTGTAAAAGCATGGAAATGAAGGATAAGTTATAATTCTTTCGCCTGTTTTTGCACCCCAATAAAGATTTCATTAAAGGATAAGAGTTTTATGGAAATATTTTCAAAAATCATGTCTTCACCCTCTCTTATCTGGGTTGTGACGGCAATGGGGTTTTATTTGGTCAATATATTTTTAGGTCTATATGTTGCTTTTCAGAAAAAAACAGCGCAGACCTTGAAGATACATAAATGGCTGTTTTACTCCATTGCGTTCTGTCTGGTTTATTTTCTCATTATGAATCAGACGCATCACGAGAACACTTTGATAGATTATGCGGTGGTTCTTTATATGGTTGCACTCGTCCCCTTCAGCAAACGTTTCGATGTTTTAGTGCATGCTCTGGTCGCGGTGCTTGGACTGATAATCATGCCTTTGCTTATCGTCCTGCAAATCTAAGCTCCCACTTGACGTGGGGCCAGAAGGTCTATTCTCTTTAAAGCGAAACTATTGTATTGACGCTTCTAGACAGTTTTGCTTCTTCTGATAAGGGGGGGAAGAGGGAGTTGATCCTTTACGTCTGACCAAAGCGAGCGCGAGGCGATTTAGATATTTGGTGTCATTTGGGTTTGGTGACAAGCCACGATAGAATCACGCAGGCGGACAAGGGTAAAATTTAAGGAGAGTAAGCTAGCGAACGCTAGTCTGCGATGGCGGCTTTGACGGTGATGTCGCCGTAGACTTTTACCCGGCAACCGAGTTTTTGGTGATCTTCGAGTTTGTGGATCTTTTCAAAAAAAGTGCGTCCGTTTACGTTTTCCATAGGCTCTACTTCTACTACGCATTTGGCGCATAAACCTGTGCCTCGGCAATTGAGGAATTTGTTGAGGCCTTTATAAACCTCTGCATCATTATATTGGGCCGCCTGCCGCAAATTGGCACCATAACCTGCTTTAAATTCAAAGGTCTCATCCGTTTCGGTGTTGATTACTTTAATTTTTGGCATGTTAACCCTTTAGATGTTTAGGTTTCGAGAGCGTTATTAATGCCCGATTAACCGGACAATGTCAATCCTTAATTCTTTAAGTAGATGGGGTCAATTTGTACCTTTAAAGCAACCCCCTTTTACCCCATCCAACAAAACGTATTCTATTGTTCGAGTTATCAGAGGGAGATCATTGAAACCCCACATCCAGAAGCTTGAACGCAATAATTTCGCATGTAAGAAGAATAGACCCATTGGCCCGCGGGGCTTGCCCCGCTAAATGGAATAGTTATGTCCCATTAATATCTTCTTTTCTTTTAGAAAGTCCTGAATTTTGGTGGATGCGGTTTTTGCGTCCTGAGCTTGATCGAGAGACATGGTGATATCGGGTTCGCCTGTGGGTTGCGAGGCGACCTGTATTTCTATCACCTGGTAAGGGTTAGCCAACAGTCTGAGGTCTTCCTGATCTTCTTTGTGAAAAGCGTTGGATGTGGAAATCACCACATGCCCGGCATCGAGAAACAGTTTTGCCACTTCCCCTAGCCGCCTTGCGGACTCATCTTCAACAGTGGCATCGCCTAAATCAGCGGAGACACCCAGGTTCACATTTCTGCGATCTAAAAGGTAGCTCTGAAAATTGTTCTGAAAAAGATTGTGCTCAAGGGTTCTTGCCAAGGGTCCTTTTCCTGACCCCGGTTCGCCGGTGATGAGGATCAATGCGGCACGGTGCCCATTGCGATAAGCACGTTCTTCTGGTTTGATGTCGCTTTTTATCCAGTTGAAATCGCGGGTACGGACCTCATCTCTGAGTTTGTCTTCTTTGGTCGTCGGACTATAGGTGGTGATGATTCCGCCACCGCAAACGTCGTATTCATCGACCAATACAAAACGTCCTGTGGACGCGATGGACCCAAAAAGATCAAAAGCCACTGGAGATCTCGTTTTCAGTGTCAGTTCCGCGACATCATTTTTTGCTATGTAGTCTTGATTGCTTAATGTCTCAAGGGTGGAAGCATCGATGGCTTTTTTAAATTCATGGACTTCACATTCCACTTCCTGAGTGTTCAGCTTGATTGTGAATTTGCGGCCTTTTTCCAGATTGCGTTTTCCCATCCAGAAAACATTGGCATCGAAAGTTGTAGAAACGATCGGTAACTCGTCCATTAAAGTACAAACATCTCCACGCTCGACAAAAATCTGTTCGTCCAAAGTGAATCCAATGGATTCCGAAGAAGTTGCTGCGTTGGGTTGTTCGGGTACGCTCCAGGCTTCTATGGTTTTGACGACGGCCTGTTTGCTTGAGGGCGAGAAGATAACACGGTCTCCTACCTTGAGCTTGCCTGATTCCACACGCCCGGCAATGATTCTGCGTTCGTCAAACTTATAGACGTCTTGCACGGGAAAGCGGAAGGGAAGATGATCGGGTCTCGGCTTTTTCTCGAACTGATCCAGCATATTTAAAACAGTGGGGCCTTTGTACCAAGGCATTTCATCTTTCAGTTCGGCAATGTTGACACCTAACTTTGCTGAAACGGGGATGAACTCTCTCGCTTCAACTCCTAACGACTCTAAAAAGTTGGTGTACTCCGTTTTAATTTTGGAATACACTTTTTCGTCGTAACCCACCAAATCCATTTTGTTGATGACCACTGCCACCTGAGTGAGACCTAGTAGCTTAAGAATATAACCGTGGCGTCTAGATTGTTCCTGAACGCCTTCTTTGGCGTCAATGAGAAGAAGTGCGGCTTCTGCATCGGCAGCACCTGTTACCATATTTTTCAGGAACTCTTTATGACCCGGAGCGTCGATGATGACGTATTTTCTTTTCGGGGTATCAAAGAAGATTTGTGAGGTATCAATGGTGATACCTTGTTCCTGCTCTTCTTGCAATGCGTCTAGCAGGAAGGCAAACTCGAAAGTTTTTCCCTGCTGGTCGCAGATGTCTTTGACGAAGTCGAGTTTTCCTTCAGGCAGACTTCCTGTATCGGAGAGCAGACGACCTACTAAAGTAGATTTGCCGTGATCCACATGACCTACGATGACCATCCGCATCAAGCGGCTGGCAAGTTCTTGGGCGTTTCCGTTATTGCCCATTTACATATATCCTCGGGCTCGCAGTTTCTGCATGGCATAGGTGTTTTCTTGATCCTGTGCCCTTCCGGAACGCTCTGATGTTGTTGTGTTGTTTTTTAACTCTTCAACAATTTCTTCCACGTTTTTTGCATTGGAATCTATGGTGCCAGTACAAGGGGCACAGCCTAATGACCGGTAACGCTTGCCTTCGGGGGTTGCAAAGTAGAGATCGATGATGGGGATTTTCTCTCGCAAAATATATTCCCAAACGTTCAACTCGGTCCAATGAAGAATGGGGTGGATACGAATGTGAGTGTCATCCGCAAATGTAGTTTTATATTGGTCCCAAAGTTCTGGAGGCTGGTCTTTGAAGTTCCATTCAAAGTTTTTGTCGCGCGGTGAGAAATATCGCTCTTTGGCACGTGTGCCTTCTTCATCACGGCGAATGCCAAGAATGAGCCCAGTGTATCCATGCTCGTCCATTATGCATTGCAGGCCCTGGGTTTTAAGGGCTTCACAGCAAACGAGACGTCCTTTTTCGTGGTTCATGCCTTCATCTAAAGCTTTCTGATTTTTACCGACTACCAGATTCAGTCCCCACTTCTTGGCATAATGATCACGGTACTCGATCATTGCTGGGATTTTATAGGTGGTGTCAATATGAACCAGAGGGATGGGGCAATGCCCAAAAAAGGCCTTACGCGCCAGCCATACCAAAATTGTAGAATCCTTACCAATCGACCACAGCATGGCAAGGTTCTTAAAGTTTTTGTAGGCTTCGCGGAGGATAAATATGCTTTGATTTTCAAGCTCGTCTAAATGATCCATTTAATACAGAAATTCCTTCAATATGATAGGGAAACTCCACTTTATCCTGATTTTTCAATAGAATCAAGGGGGAGGAGAATTGTACGGGAAATTAGCGGAATGCGCAATGGGAATGCTGCATTTTTAGTGTTTTTTCAGGAAAAATACTTGCCAAACACATTAGGGAAAGGGCATTGCAAGCAGTTATTCTCGCTCTGAGTGCAAAAATCCTGATAAACCTGCGTTAGCCCCTGCACCTGCTTTTCGGAGGTCAGCAGCCGAAGCATTTCTTTCTCGTCGGCAAAAATATAATGTTTGATAAATCGGATTAACTTATTGTCGCTGGCCCCTTTGGTAATCTGGAATATATGATTAAGCCGTTCTTCCAGATCGCCAAGCTTGCCAGCGCGGGCAAAAATCAATCCGATGGGAAGGCCAATATTGATAATGATTTCGCGTGACCGGGCGGCACCGATAAGTTGTTGAGTGTCAGCTAGGGTTTTCCGTCTGTAGTATAATGACGCGACCAGAAGTGTCTGGCATCCAAACAGAAAAAGTTTAAAAGTTTATCGACCTCTTTTCGAGAGGCGTTTTTGTTTTTTAATGTGGAAATAGCTTGAATGAAGTTGGCGAACAGACCTTTCTTTTCATGAAGAACAATCAGATAAGCCAATCCCGCAATTCGCCTGTAAGGGTAGTTCGCCGGACGAATCGCACGAAAACACCAATCCTTTTTTGTTAGCGGGGAATCAGGCAACGAGTTTTTGTAGCTTTCCAATGTTTTGACCAGCTTGCGCAAAGCGGGTATCTCTTCCCAGGTTTTTGCGTCGATCAATCCCGAAGCACCGAAAAACAGTGCCTGATAGTGAAGAGCTCTTTCTTCTCCCTTAAACTTTGCAGGAACTAAATCTCGTAGCATAGTAAGAGGCAGAGTGTCGGCAAGAATTTGAAACGGTTGTTTGTTGTTGGGGTAACCCAGAGCTTCTGCGACACCTCGATAAAAAGTTTGCTCGTATCCATCGATGATGATCGGGTCGTGGAAGCGGTCCAGTTTTCTTAGCACTCTTGCTTCGCCAGCGGCGTTGAGTAGTTGAGTCAGCTTTTCTTCAGGCAATCTGGAAAGAGGTTCGTGGCAAAGCCCTACATTGCATTGGTTGAGAACCGGGTAGTTTTCAAAATCCAGTTCATCATTGAGATCGAGAATTCCTTTAGTCAGAAAATCTTTTATCTCAAAATCAAATGTTGC